>Ga0156174_1106_pt1 | contig 36418 bp, 33 predicted proteins | sample RifCSPlowO2_12_FD_107827 | JGI IMG/M metagenome (GOLD analysis project Ga0156174, IMG submission 107827) | Bacteroidetes bacterium RIFCSPLOWO2_12_FULL_35_15
AGAATGTTTTGGGTTGAAATATTTTGAATGTAAATGTTTTTATTAAATGCGCCTTTCTGTTAATGGCTTGTTTCATATGGAATAATCTGTGTGCAATATTACGAAAGCCTTATTTTTAGTATGTATTTCGTGCATAAACAAATTGTTAATATAGAGAAGCTGATGATTTGGATCTATTAATTAGATTTATATATCGACTAAAAAAATGATAGGATGCGTAGTATTTAATTTTCATCATTTCGGCAGTGCATCTTAATGTAAAATTTACATTCTTAACACAACCGTCATGTAATCTTAATTTTTTGATTCCCTCTAATTGGAGCTGTGTGATCTATTTTTGTTGAACAATAAAATCTATTATGAAAAGAAGCCTTTTAATCATCCTAATTATCTTAATAGGCAATATCGTATTTGCTGGAGATGCAAATAAAACAGAAGATAAAGGCAACTCTAAACTTATTTTTGGAAAAATAATTGATAAAAAAAGTGGGGAAGAAATTGCTGGTGCAGCTGTAAAAATTGATGATAAAATTATTTATACAGATTTAAACGGAAATTTTTCTGCAAGCATTTCCACAAAACAAACTCAAGCAATTGTAACTTCGATTTCATATAATGACACTAATGTTAACATTGATCCTTTTTCATATTCTAAAATAGTTGTTGAGTTAGAATCAAAATAGTTTAATACTTCCAAGAAAATCCCTTGCATAATAACATGCAAGGGATTTTTTAATGATAGGAATCAGAATTTTACCCCTTCTGTACGTTAAGTTTACATTAACTTAACATTAAAAAATATTTATAGTCTTGTAAGCAAAATATTAAAGTAATTATAATGTACTTTGTGTTGATTAATTACAAACATAAACTTTAGCGCCATGAAAAAAATAATTTTATTACTCTCAATTAGCCTTATACTGGTTATAGGAGTATCGGCACAAAACATAGTTTTAAAAGATGGATTATACTATTCTGAGAAAAGTAGTTTATATACAGGACCGTACACGACTTATTTCGAATCTGGAAATAAAAAATCGAATGTTGAAATTACTAATGGGAAAATTAATGGGGCAATTACATATTATTATGAAAACGGTAATGTGATGGAAACGGGTGCTTTTGTTGATAATGAAAAAAACGGACAATGGTTACGCTGGGATGAAGCCGGACATAAAATAGCAGAAGCATACTATGTTTCGAATAAAAAAAATGGAACATGGTTGGTATGGGATGCTGCTGGAATTAAGCGTTATGAAATGGTTTATGCAATGGGTGAAAAGGTAGGCAAATGGTCAATGTGGGATGAAAAAGGAAATTTGATGAGCGAGAAATCATATAGTTCTATCTAAAAAATGATTTTTATAAATTTTATTCAAACAATATGCAACCAAAAAAAATGAATCTTAAGGAAGATTTGCAATACAAGCTTTCAGTTATTATTGACTCTTTTGTTCGAGCCAATACCAAAGTAGAAACTAAGAAAATTCGAAAAGCTGTTAAGGAAGCAAGCAAGATGATTGCAAAAGCAGTTACTAAATCATTGAAAGATGAAAAATCATTAAAAAAACAACCTGCGAAATCCACTATAAAAAAAATAATAGCAAAAAAACATAAATAATAATCCTTTACAAACTTTTGTTCAGAAAAAAATAACTGTATCGGAAAAAGAAGGTGAAATTGATCATTAAAAATGTTAATAATAAAAGAAGTTAAAAAAATTACAGATTGTTTTTTGCTTTAAAAATTTAAACTTCCAAACTATAACCTATTCCTTTGATTGTTTTAATGTATTTTTCACCCAATTTTTTACGAAGCTTTCTTATATGAACATCGATAGTTCTGTTTTTTGAAAAAATCTCATACCCCCAAATTGATTCTGATATTTCTTTGCGGGTATATACCTTGTGCGGTGATGCATAAAGTAATGCCAATAGTTCAAATTCTTTTTTCGGTAAGATTATTTCTTCCCCATCTTTTAAAATTAAATACCTTTCACGGTCAATTGCCAAACCGGTCATTTTTGTTTTTTCTACTTCAACTTGATGACTTGTATGCCTTTTAAGTAAGGCTTTTATTCTGCTAACAAGAACACGTGGTTTTACTGGTTTAACAATATAGTCATCTGCACCTGCATTAAATGCTGCAATTTGGGAATAATCTTCTTTTCGTTCACTAAAAAATACAATAAGTGTATTTGATAATTCAGGATTATGGCGTAGTTCGATACAAATATCTATACCATCCAATTCAGGCATCAGTAAATCAACCAGTACAAGTTGAGGAAGTTCTTTTTCTGCAATTTTAATCGCTTCACGAGAATTGCTGGAAGAGATTACAGAAAACTCTTCGCCTTTTAAAGCTGTTGTTACAGCCGAAATAATTTCGGTATCTGTATCAATTACTAGTATTTTATGAATAGGGTTTGCCATTTTTTATATAATGGCATAAAAGTACTTCGGTTATTCTTGTTTTACATTAAGTTAAAATTAACTTTACTTTAGGAAATTATACCATTATTATTTTATTAATTTCGTAATGAAATACATTCGTTAAAAAAATGAAATCAAGTTATCAAAGACTTTTACACGGGAATCAAGCATGGGCTTCTGAAAAATTAGCAAACGACCCGAATTATTTTAAGTATCTGTCATTGGGTCAAAATCCTGAATATTTATGGATCGGCTGTTCGGATAGCAGAGTGCCGGCCAATGAAATTACAGGAACAAAATCAGGAGAAATATTTGTTCATCGAAACATTGCCAATGTGGTGGTGCATACCGATATGAATTTATTGAGTGTGTTGTATTATGCAGTTGAAGTATTGCATGTAAAACATGTGATTGTATGCGGACACTATGGTTGCAGCGGTATAATTGCCGCAATGACCAATAAGGACAATGGATTTGTAAATAACTGGTTGCGAAACATCAAGGAAGTATATGAAAAACATTCAGAAGAGCTGGATGCAATTTCGGATATCACTAAACGTGAAAATCGTTTGGTTGAATTAAATGTGGTGGAACAAGTTCATAATCTTGGAAAAACGTTGATTATTCAACAGGCCTGGAAAAAGAGAGATTTACAGGTGCATGGCTGGGTATATGGTTTTGATGATGGATTGATCAGGGACCTTAAAGTGATGGTGGATGAAACTTCGGATTTAAAGCCGATATTCAGATATAAACTTTAAAAAAACACTGCTATATTTAGGCTTTTATTTAAGATCAATGAAAAGCACAAATAGTATTACCTTGAAATATTTTGCAAATGATCTTTCTGCCGGATTAGTTGTTTTTCTTGTTGCATTGCCCTTGTGTTTAGGCATTGCTTTGGCTTCGGGTGCACCCTTGTTTTCAGGAATTATTTCTGGAATTATCGGAGGAACAGTTGTTGCATTTACCAGCAAATCTGCTCTTAGTGTCAGCGGTCCGGCTGCAGGGCTAACGGTTATTGTTCTGAATGCGATAACGCAATTGGGCAGTTATGAAATTTTTTTATTAGCGGTTGTTTTAGCAGGCCTGATTCAAATAGCTTTAGGATATTTGAAAGCTGGAATTATCGGGTATTATTTTCCATCAAGTGTTATTAAAGGAATGCTTGCTGCTATTGGAATAATATTAATCTTGAAACAAATTCCATACGCAGTTGGATATGACCCGAATCACTTGAACAATTTAAATTTTATTCAGGCAGAGGGTGAAAATTTCTTTTCGAGAATTCTGAATTCAGTTAATTTCATTCATCCCGGAGCAGTATTAATCGCGGCTATTTCATTATTTATTTTAGTAATTTGGGAACTTCCGTATTTGAAAAAACATACATTTTTTAAACTTGTTCCAGGTGCATTGTTTGCTGTAGTCCTCGGAATGCTTATTAACGAATGGTTTAAATCAAATGATCCTGCATTTTATTTGTCGGGTGAAAAATTAGTGCATCTGCCGGTTGCATACTCTCTAACAGAATTTATTCATCAATTTACTTTACCTGATTTTAATGCTTTTGGAAATTATCAGGTATATGTTGTTGCTGTTACTATTGCAATTATTGCTAGTTTAGAATCTTTGTTAAGTGTGGAAGCTGTTGATAAATTGGATCCGTATAAGCGTAATACGCCAACTAATCGCGAACTGAAAGCACAAGGATTAGGTAACTTACTTTCCGGATTGATTGGCGGACTACCATTAACTGCTGTCATCGTAAGAAGTTCGGCCAATGTTAATGCCGGAGGAAAAACAAAATTATCAGCAATAATTCATGGCTTCCTTTTGTTGCTGAGTGTTATCGGGCTTGCTTCTTTTTTGAATAAAATCCCCCTTGCTTGTCTGGCTGCTTTACTTTTAATGGTAGGATATAAATTAGCAAAAATTCCTCTTTTCAGGTCGATGTTCAAATTGGGTTGGGATCAGTTCCTTCCATTCATTGTCACTATAATAGCAATTCAGTTTTCTGATCTGTTAAAAGGAATCGGAATAGGGATGGTAGTTTCTCTGTTTTTTATTTTGCGTAACAATTATAAACGATCCTACTTCTTTCACAAGGAATCTCATCATGCCGGTGATAAGATAATCATTGAGTTAACAGAAGATGTTACGTTTCTCAATAAGGGAAGTATTGCACTTACTCTTTCGCATTTACCGGAGAACTCTTGGGTGATCATTGACGGCCGTAAATCGCACTTCATCGACATTGATGTGCTTGAAATCATTCATGATTTTAAAGATACAGCAAAGCTTAAAAATATTAAACTTGAACTAAAAAGCATTCCCGAATTTGGTCGAGTTTTCGGTAATTAAAAAATGGAGAGAGGGTTTAACATACTCTATTTTATTGATCTATTATTAAATTTGTAAAATAATGCTTTGTTGTTAAAAAAAGTTAAAGACAAAAAATAGTATGATGTTAATCATATTATTTTGCACCTTTGCGGAATATTAAATTTGAGTCTTGAAAAAAATAATTACATATAGCCTTCTTATATTGGTTTTGTTTGCTTTTAATTTTAAAGCAATAAGTTATTTTTTATATCCTTCCGATAGTTCCATCGCTTTCATACAGGATTTTGATTGCGAAGAAAAAAATGAATCTGAAAAATCTGATCAAAAGGATAAAAAAAAGGATATCTCTGAATATTTATTTTCTAATAAAATACATACATTAAAAATTAACCGGTTATTGTTCACTCAACAATCCACCTTTTTATACGCTTCCTCTGATTACAGCAAAGCTGTTTATTGTCCACCGGACCAAACTGTTTGTTAATTCCTATGGTATTCTTAAATGAATGCCTGTTCCCAAAATCATAATTAGATAAAAAAATTATAAGACCCTCATGGTTCTTGTGGTTTTACACTATTCTATGCTTTCTATTTCATTCGTTTCATCATTTAATATTTTACATCTATGGACAATACTAAGGGTTTTACTTTTAAGTATTTTAAAAATGATTTGCCTGCCGGGCTGGTAGTTTTTTTAGTTGCACTTCCGCTTTGTTTGGGCATTGCACTGGCATCCGGTGCACCGTTATTCTCAGGAATTATTTCCGGAATAATTGGCGGAACCGTTGTAGCATTTGCCAGTGGTTCTCAATTAAGTGTTAGCGGCCCCGCAGCAGGCTTGACCGTTATTGTTCTCAATGCAATTACTCAATTAGGGGGCTATGAAGTGTTTCTACTTGCAGTTGTTTTAGCGGGCTTAATTCAAATTGCATTGGGTTATTTACGGGCAGGAATTATTGCCCATTACTTCCCATCAAGCGTTATTAAAGGCATGCTTGCAGCCATCGGAATAATTTTAATATTGAAGCAGATACCACATGCAATTGGCTATGATAAAGACAATATAGGGGATTTTGCATTCATGCAGTCTGATGGTCAAAATACATTTTCAGAGATTTTTAATTCTATTAACTATCTCCATCCGGGTGCAATAATAATAGCTTTAGTCTCCTTGTTTATTTTAATAATGTGGGAACGTCCCTTCCTGAAAAAGTTCAGTTTTTTTAAAATTGTTCCCGGGGCATTATTGGTAGTAATATTAGGTGTTTTACTCAATGAGTTGTTTAAACTGTTTATTCCCGGCTTTGCATTGAGTGGTGATAAGTTGGTACAGCTACCTGTTGCCCAATCCGCAAGTGGTTTTGTAAATCAATTTACCTTGCCTGATTTTACGGCATTTGGCAATTACCAGGTGTATGTAGTTGCATTCACCATCGCAATCATAGCGAGTTTAGAAACCTTATTAAGTATTGAAGCCACAGATAAACTGGATCCTTACAAACGCAATACACCAACAAACCGTGAATTAAAAGCGCAGGGAATAGGAAACTTGCTTTCCGGTTTAATTGGCGGTTTACCTTTGACAGCTGTTATTGTACGTAGTTCGGCAAATGTTAATGCCGGAGGTAAAACCAAATTGGCTGCCATTATTCACGGCATTTTTTTATTGATAAGTGTCATAGGATTAGCATCTGTTTTAAATAAAATTCCCTTATCATGTTTAGCGGCTGTCCTTTTAATGGTCGGTTATAAATTGGCAAAAGTTTCACTATTTAAATCCATGTTTAAATTGGGTTGGGAGCAGTTCGTTCCATTTATTGTTACGATACTAGCCATCCAGTTTTCGGATTTATTAAAAGGAATTGGTATCGGTATGGTTGTTTCCATATTTATTATTCTGCGTAATAATTATAAGCTCGCCTATTTTTTTCACAGTGATGAAAAAAGCAGCGATGATAAAATAATCATTCGATTGGCTGAAGATGTTTCTTTTTTGAACAAAGGAAGTATTGCGTTAACTCTCCGGGAATTACCTGAGAATTCTTCTGTAATTATTGATGGCACGAATTCTCACTTTATTGATATTGATGTTTTGGAATTAATTCATGATTTCAAAAATACTGCAAAACTGGAAAATATAAAATTAGAACTAATAAATATTCCGGCATTTCAAGGAGTGTCAGGACATTAATACTTTTTAAAAATAAAAAAAATGAAAGCACATACTGCAGAAACACAAGCCTCTATAACTCCTACAAGGGCTTTAGGAATTTTAAAAGAAGGGAACCAACGTTTTGTAAATAATTTAAAAACGAATCGCAATCTTCTTCAACAAGTAAACGATACGCGCGATGGGCAATGGCCTTTTGCAGTTATCTTAAGTTGTATTGATAGTCGTACTTCGTCTGAGTTGATATTCGATCAGGGCTTAGGTGATGTGTTTTCAATACGCATTGCAGGCAATATAGTTAACACCGACATTATCGGTAGCATTGAGTTTGCCTGTAAAGTAGCTGGGTCAAAATTAATTGTGGTTATGGGACATTCGCAATGTGGAGCTATAAAAGGAGCTTGCAACCATATTGAAATGGGAAATCTCACTGAATTATTATCAAAAATTCAACCGGCAGTATATCAGGAAACAGTTACAACTGATATGGACAAAAGAAATTCCAGTAATGAAATATTTGTTGAAAATGTCGCTGCACTCAATGTGAAGCGATCTGTAAAAACAATCATCGACCGCAGTTACATTTTAGAGCAGATGATTGAAAAAGGAGAGATTGCGATAATAGGAGCTAAGCATGACCTGGAATCGGGGTATGTTGAGTTTTATGAAGAAACTATGATTTCTAATAAAACAGATGTAAAATCTCAAATGAGTTATTAAGGATTAACAAAATTATTCAAACTAATATTTTAACAAATGAATAATGCAATCACACTAAAAAAAGATATTTTAAAAATGGAGAATCAAATAGATGCTTCGTTAAAACACAGTCCTTCAAACTTTTCTTTTGATGAGGCCCGCGTTTTACATGAATTGAAACATTATTTACCCTCGCAAACCCCACTAAAAGACTTTATTCATCATAACTCTTTGCATGCTTTTCAGACTATGAAATTCTACGATGCTATTTTCAAAGCATCAAAAATATTCGGCTTTCAGGCTACAATGGAATTGCATGATTTCAGAAAATTGTTTGAGGTTGGTAGAATCAGGGCTGAGATTTTAGATAGAGTAATTATAGATAAAAAAGGGAAGGAAAATTTAATAACTTGGAAAAACAAGGTTCTTTCTAAAAATTACGATGAAAATGTTTCTTCACGAGTAGGCTTGTTAAGAGGGAATTGGAAAAGGCGCTATCAAGTTGATCTTGACAATATGGTACAACCTTTTTTGTTTCGTGTGTTGTGCAGTTATCTAGATCAGGGTATTGCCATTTGGGAATTCCCCATCGGAGAGAAAAGTTTTATGAATTCGATAAAAGAACTGGAGCAAACTAGTTTTACAAGTTTCTTCAAAACAGCCAGAGCAAAAAAATTATTGTTTCAGCAGAATTTGTCTATTTCAGATTTATTAAAAATTTTAATTGGCGATGAGGCTTATTATGAACAATATCTGTTCGACCAACAATTCAGTCATCGTGGATGGAGCGGATTGGTTGCAGCTGTTGAAACAAATCCCGAAACACTTTTAAGTCCAAAGAAAATTTCTTTAAACGATCTGATTGTCTTCGAATTGCTTTTAGAAATTGATAATTTGGATTATGCCTTGGATAAAAAATGGAAGCCTCTTTGTGAAAGTATAAATGAGGCCCCCGTGGATTTGTTTGCCAAAGTTGATAATACAGAGTTGCATGAAGTATTTAAGATTTGGCAAGATGCATTTGAGTGGAGTTATTATGATGAAGTGTTAGCCGGTGTAAAACAATTAAGTCTTTCCAAACAAAAAAACGATTCCCACGTCCTCTCTTCTGAGGAGGATTTAGGTAGGGCCAAAAATTTTCAGGCACTTTTTTGTATTGATGAAAGGGAATGTAGTTTAAGAAGGCATATTGAGAGTATGGACAGCAGTTGCGAAACATTTGGAACACCTGGATTCTTTAGTGTTGAATTTTATTTTCAAGCGCACAATGCAAAATTCTATGATAAGTTATGTCCGGCACCGGTAACACCAAAATATTTAATTAAAGAATTTGATGTTACTGAAAAAAGGAAACACGATCTGTTTTACACAAATAAATCGCATTCTTTTCATACCGGCTTTATCAGTTCTTTTATCTTAGGTTTTTGGGCCGCTATTCGTTTGGTGCAAAATTTATTCAAGCCCCAAATGGCACCGGCTATTTCTAATGCATTTTCTCACATGAATAGTAAGGGGAAACTTACTATTGAAAATACAAATACTTCTGATCGCGAAAACAATTTGCAAATAGGATTTACGGTGGATGAAATGGCTGCAAGAGTTGCAAGTTTATTGAATGGAATTGCCTTAACGAAAAATTTTGCTCCTGTTGTTTATGTTATTGCACATGGCAGTAGCAGTGCCAATAATCCCCATCACGGTGCACATGATTGTGGTGCGTGCAGTGGCCGTCCAGGTTCTGTAAATGCCAGAGTGTTTGCAGCAATGGCAAATAATGTAAAAGTTAGAGAGCAACTGAAACAACAAGGAATTAAAATTCCAAACGAAACCCAATTTATTGGCGGCTTGCACGATACCGCGGCAGATGAAATTGAATTTTATGATCTGGATGATTTGAATATAATCAATGTACAAAAACATAAAGAAAATGCTGTTGCTTTTGAAAATGCGTTGGACTTAAATGCAAAAGAACGTTCCAGGCGCTTTGCTTCAATCAATACAAAAAGGCATATTAAAAAAATAAGACAGTCCATTAAAGAACGTTCAGTTTCTTTGTTTGAGCCTCGGCCCGAATTAGGGCATGGTACAAATACTCTTTGTATCGTTGGTAAAAGAGACTTAACAAAGGGTTTGTTTCTTGACCGGAGAGCGTTTTTAAATTCCTATGATTATAAAACCGATCCGGAAGGTGTTTTTTTAACCGGAATCATGAAACCATTAGGGCCGGTTTGTGGAGGAATAAATTTAGAATATTATTTTTCAAGAGTCGACAATTATAAGTTAGGAGCAGGAACCAAATTACCACACAATGTAATGGGTCTTTTTGGTGTTGCCAATAGCAGTGATGGAGATCTTCGCCCCGGTTTGCCCTGGCAGATGATAGAAGTGCATGATCCTGTTCGTTTATTAATAATTGTTGAACATTTCCCTGATGTTGTTTTGAAAACAGTTCAATCTACTCCTGAAATGTATGAGTGGTTTATTAATGAGTGGGTTCACTTAGCTGCTGTTAATCCTGAAACAAGCGAAATTTTTTATTTTGTTAAAGGAGCATTTGTTCCTTATCAGCCCTTAGCGAATCAAATACATTTTTTCAAAGATGTACATGCATTATTGGAAGACGCAAAAGGAATGGAAACAAACCACATTGCACATGCAACCCAGGAAAATTTACCAATTTATTTTTATAACTAATTTAGAATGGAAAAAGTACTTCAGTTTTTTGTATTCATACCTTTTATAGGGTATATAGCCAGTTTATTTATACCTGAAAAAAAAGAAAAAATTATTTCCGGCATTGCAATAGCGGTAGTCGGGATACATTTTTCAGCATTGCTTATTTTCGTTGGATTTTGGTTGATGGGTAGCGCTCCTGTTTTAAATATTAAACATCTTACATTATATAGTGAAGATAAAATAGAAATTTTTATTAATTTTTATTTTGATAAACTTACTGTTGTATTTGCGCTCGTTGGTTCTTCAATCACCTTTTTGGTAGCCGTATATAGCCGGTTTTATTTACACCGGGACAGTGGCTTTAAACGTTTTTTTAATACACTTCTGCTTTTTTATTTTGCTTACACGTTGATTATTTTTTCCGGAAATTTTGAAACGCTATTTGTTGGTTGGGAGTTTTTGGGAATCACTTCTTTTTTACTGATCGTTTTTTACAGAGACCGCTATCTTCCTGTCAAAAACGGGCTTAAAACCATTTCACTTTACAGGCTTGGGGACGTTTGCCTCATTTTGGCATTGTGGATGAGTCATCATTTATGGCATGAAAACATTACTTTTTTAAAATTGAACGACTTTCAATTGGTAGCCTCTCATATAGAAGAACATAACTATTCAACGACTTTTATTGTCGTGATGTTGATCATCGCTGCGGCCATAAAATCAGCACAAATACCTTTTTCATCCTGGCTGCCCCGGGCAATGGAAGGACCAACAACATCGAGTGCAATATTCTATGGGTCTCTCTCAGTGCATCTGGGTGTGTTTTTATTGTTGCGTACTTATCCATATTGGCAAACTTTGACAAGCATTAAAGCGCTTGTCATATCCATTGGTGTTGTTACCGCAATTACTGCCTCACTTATTGCAAGGGTTCAGTCTTCCGTAAAAACGCAAATCGCCTATGGTTCTATCTCGCAAATTGGTATTATGTTTATTGAAGTAGCATTGGGTTGGCATGAACTGGTATTGGTTCATTTTGCAGGAAATGCTTTTTTAAGAACGTATCAGTTATTAGTTTCTCCTTCGATGTTAGGTTATTTAATTCACGACCAATTTTATAATTACATGCCCAAAAAGTACGGTGCAAATAATTCTTTTATTCGAAAACTTAGTAATACTTTTTATTTGTGGAGTATAAAGGAATGGAATCTGGACGATCTTCAATTTCGTTTTTTGTGGATGCCGATAAAAAAAACAGGAAAATTATTTGCAATTATAAATAAAGAAGTATTGTCAATTGCACTATTCATGTTTTTCCTATTTGGTTTATTTGGCTTTTTAAATGGAAACAGCATACCAAAACAATTGGACGATATTTTACACTTATTGTTTGGATTTACAGGAATGATATTAATACTAAATGCATTTGCTGAAAGAAAAAATGCAATAATGGCGTGGCTTTCAATCGTTTTCAGCCAATGCTACATTATACTTTCAATTGCTTTGCATAATGATAATTATCAATTTAGGGAAATATCAATTTATATAAGTGGCTTATTGGTATCCGGCATAGTCGGTTATTTATGTTTAAAGAAATTAAAGAAGTTAGAAAAGAATATCGATCTCAATGGTTTTAGTGGCCATATCTACGAACATCCCCGGATCGCATTTCTGTTTTTGTTGTCGTGCTTGGGGTTTGTCGGATTGCCATTCACGCCTTCATTTATTGGCATTGATCTTATGTTCAGCCACATTCACAGAAACGAATATTTATTAATCATATTTTCATCGGTTAGTTTTCTGTTTATTGAAATAGCTGCATTGCGAATTTATGCCCGGTTGTTTTTAGGTCCGCATAAAAAAACATATCATCCGATAGCTTATAGGTCATCTTAATCCATAGTTAAGGCTCTGTTTAAGCAGTTTCGAACCAATGAGAATGTAATCTCATTGGTTTTTTTTATTATTTACACAATCTTAACATTGGGATAACATTTTATAGCACTTCAACAAATACATTTGCAGCAGATAAAGTTATATTAACTATAAATTAACCAAAATGAACTTTAAAAGAAACCTAATATTAACAGCAATTGGAGTGATACTGTTGCTTACCAATGCCAAGTTAAATGCACAGGAAGCACCCGAAAACCCTTTGGATACTCTTGCCAGGAGTCTTCAGAATATAGCAGACGACTTAAACAAACTAAAGCGTTTAAAAATAACCGGATATATTCAACCGCAATACCAATACATTGATTCTGCTGGAGCACCTTCTGTTGCGGGTGGTGATTTCATAAACGGAACAGGCAAATATTATAGCCGTGTGATGATGAGACGAGGGCGTTTTAAGTTTACTTATGATTACAAGAATGTTCGTTTGATGATTAATACAGACGTAACAGAAAAGGGTTTGTTTATGCGTGAAACCTATATTAAGATTACTGATACTTGGTTAAAAATGTTTAGTTTGAGTGCAGGATTATTACAAGATCAGTTTGGATTTGAATTAACTCAATCTTCTAGCGAACGTGAAACTCCGGAACGAGCAAGATACAATCAAACATTGTTCCCTACAGAACGGGACTTGGGGGTTTTTGGATCAATGGAATTTCCTAAAACATCTCCTTTATCAGGTTTGAAATTAGACGTTGCAATGATGAATGGATCGGCTGGCGTTTCTTCTGAATTTGATAGCCACAAGGATTTTACGGGTAGATTGCAATACAAAAAAACAACTAAAAATGAAAAAGTTGAATTTGGAGTAGGTGCATCTTATTATTACGGTGGGTATAGAATAGGTAGTGTGAAAGATTACAATTCAAATACCTTAGTAAGCGGAGACAATGGTTTTGAGTTTGCTGCTGATACAGCAAATTATAATCGTGTAGCAAGAAGAATATACATGGGTGCAGATGCTCAATTGTCATTTGATTGGAAAGCCGGTATCACAACAATTCGTGCTGAATATATCATGGGAGAACAACCGGGAACCGATAAGTCTTCAAAAAGTCTTGGTGCAGCCCCAACTTCAACTACAACTGGTTCTATTTACCATAGAAATTTTGATGGTGCATATTTTTACTTAATTCAAAATGTAGGAACATCAAAATTTCAAGTTGTTGTTAAGTATGACTGGTATGATCCGAATGTAAAAATATCAGGAAAAGAAATTGGTAAGTCTGGAACAAATACAAAGTTAGCGGATATTCGCTTCGACACATATGGTTTTGGAATAACTTATCGTATGAACACATATCTTAAAGTTATAGCTTATTATGATGTGGTTCAAAATGAGTCAACATTAGTCTCTGGCTATGCTAAAGACATACCTGATAATGTTATGACTGTGCGGATGCAGTTTAAATTTTAGTCAGTAACATTATAATAACATTAATGAAATTTTAGCTTAACACTTAACAGGTAATTTTGTACCAAATAATAAAAGAAAAAATGAAATCAAAAGTATTAATTATCGCTTTGAGTTTATACACTGGTGTAAGCATTGCACAGAAATTAAAAGGCAGTGATACCGTTTTACCCCTTGCTCAGAAAGAAGCCGAGAGCTATTTGAAAGTCAATAAAGCAAACAAAGTAACAGTTACTGGTGGTGGAAGTGGAGTAGGTTTAGCAGCATTAGTAGATGGGACAACTGATATTGCAATGTCTTCTCGTAAGATAAAAATGTCCGAAAAAATTAAATTGCAAGATGCTGGAAAAGCAAGTAAAGAGATAATTGTTGCCTATGATGCTCTTGCTGTGATCGTTAATCCTTCAAATAAAGTTGCACAACTTACACGCGAACAATTAGAAGGAATCTTTACGGGAAAAATTAAAAACTGGAAAGAAGTTGGTGGAGATGATCTTCAAATTGTAGTATATTCACGTGAATCAAGTTCTGGTACGTATGAATTTTTTAAGGAACACGTTTTAAAAAATAAAAACTACGCATCATCTGTTTTGAGTATGCCTGCTACAGGCGCAATCGTTCAATCGATCAGCCAAACAAAAGGTGCTATTGGTTATGTAGGATTAGCGTATGTAGAAAAAGAAATAAAAACAGTAAAAGTGTCGTATGATAAAGGTAAAACATATGTTGCTCCTTCTATGGCATCAGCTAAGGATAAGTCATATCCGGTTGTTCGCCCTTTGTATTATTACTATTTAACAACAATGGAAAAATCAGTGAAACCATTTGTTGATTTTTGTTTATCTCCAGAAGGACAAAAAATTGTGGAGCAAGTTGGTTATGTTCCGTTAACAAAGTAGTTTGTTGTTTAGTTTAAATTAATCAAGCGTCCGAATGTACCATCGGACGTTTTTTTTATTTTTAAAAATGAAGGTTAACATTAAATTAACACAAGCATAACATTTACTAAACCCTCAAAAACGGTATCGTTTCTAACTTTGCAGGCATTACTAATTAAGGATTGCTGCGATTGAAAACATTTTATAAAAAATTCTCAGAAAAATTTATTGAAGGATTACTCCTCTTGAGTAGTACGATCACAACGTTAACGGTACTGCTTATTGTTGTATTTCTTTTTAAAGAAGGATTGGGTGTATTCAACCAAAAACCTGTGGAAGAAGGATTTGTGATTGCATTGAACAAACAGAACCCTGTCAACAAATTATCTTCCGCTCAGCTGAAAAATATCTTCGATCAAAACATTACCAACTGGATTGAAGTAGGTGGAAAGAAAGACTCCATCATCTTGTTCCGGATGGAAGATATTACGAATTATTATTCTGAAGAACAGATTGGTGAACAGTACGAAAATCTTCCACAATGTATTTCTAAAGTGGTCGACAGCCTGCCCAATATCATTGCCTTTTTTTCTACCAAGTACCTCGATAAAAATTTTCAAGGCAAACAACTGGATATAGATAAAATTTCTTTTAAAGAATTTTTTTCAGGGAAAGAATGGTTCCCAACAGCGCAGCCATCAGCACAATTAGGAGTATTGCCGTTAATACTTGGTACGCTTTGGGTAAGTTTAGGTGCTATTTTATTGGCATTGCCACTAGGTTTAGCCGCAGCTATTTATATGAGTGAAATTGCAAATGAGAATGTCCGCAAGATCATGAAACCTTTGATTGAGTTGTTGGCAGGGATTCCATCAGTAGTTTATGGTTTCTTTGGATTGGTAATTATTGTTCCGCTTATTCAAAAAACATTTGATCTTCCTGTAGGAGAAACAGGTTTAGCAGGAAGCATTGTTCTGGGGATAATGGCATTGCCAACCATCATTACTATTTCAGAAGATGCAATGCGCAATACTCCAAGAGCTATGAAAGAAGCAAGTTTGGCACTAGGGGCAAGCAAATGGCAAACAATCTATAAAGTTGTTGTTCCATATTCTATTTCGGGAATTACTGCCGGAGCAATTTTAGGAATTGGTCGAGCTATTGGTGAAACAATGGCAGTACTTATGGTTACAGGTAATGCAGCAGTTATTCCTCATACTATTTTGGAGCCGGTTCGTACAATCCCTGCTACTATTGCTGCCGAACTTGGTGAAGCATCGAATGGCGGCTTGCATTACAAAGCACTTTTTGCTTTAGGTTGCATCCTTTTCATAATAACATTAATTATCAATCTGACTGTTGAATATATTTCAAACAGAAAAAAATACAACAACCGCTAATGAAAATGCCTGACGAAAATAAATTAGCTAAACGTAAAAAATGGAATCAGTCCATTGCATTTTGGATCTTCCGATTGTTGAGTTATTTTATTGTTGCAATTCTGTTCTCTATTTTATCCTTTATTATTTACAAAGGAGTTGGTGTAATCAACTGGAATTTTATTACACAAATGCCTGAAGAAGGAATGACTAAAGGAGGTATTTTTCCTGCTATTATCGGGACATTATGTTTGGTTGCCGGCAGTATGATCTTTGCTTTTCCTATAGGAGTTTTGGCGGCTATTTATATGAATGAATATGTAAAAGATGGCATTATCAAAAAGAGCATCAAACAAATGACAAACAACCTGGCAGGTATTCCTTCTATTGTTTTCGGCCTTTTCGGAATGTCGTTGTTTGTAAATAAATTGGGTTTTGGCGATTCTATTTTAGCCGGTTCGCTCACACTGGGATTGCTTGCTTTGCCTGTTGTTATCCGTACTACAGAAGAAGCATTAAAAGCAGTTGATGATACATTCCGTCATGCAAGTTTAGGACTTGGAGCAAGTAAATGGCAAACAACACGTAATGTGGTTTTACCAATAGCGTTTCCAAATATTATCACCGGGTTGATCCTTTCAATTGGGCGAGTATCGGGTGAAACAGCGCCCATCTTATTTACAGTTGCTGCTTATTTCTTACCAAAATTACCAACAAGTATATTTGATCAGGCAATGGCATTGCCCTATCATTTGTATGTATTATCAACCAGCGGAACAAATATTGAAGCATCACGGCCGGTTGCATACGGAACGGCTTTGGTACTTATTATAATTGTATTGATTGCCAATTTACTTGCAAATGGATTGCGAAAGTATTTCGGTAAAAAAGTTAAAATGAATTAAAAAATATGTCACAGATTCACAGATTAAAAAGGAATTCTTTATATCTGTTGTTAAAGGTAAACAGGTCAACCTATTCTTGATTTAATGATTTTGAATTATCAATAAAATAAATCTGTGAATCTGTGGCAAAAGAAAAACTAAACGATGTATAAAATAGAATCAAAAAATGTTGATTTTTTTTATGGCCCTTCACAGGCTTTAAAAAATATAAACCTGGCTATTAAACCAAATACGGTAACAGCTCTTATCGGTCCTTCAGGTTGCGGAAAATCAACCTATTTGCGATTATTTAACCGGATGAATGATTTGATCGACAACACAAAAATTGCCGGACAAGTTATAATAGATGGAGATGATATTTATGCAAAAGGAGTAAATGTGGATAGCTTACGGAAAAAAGTAGGAATGGTTTTTCAAAAACCAAATCCGTTTCCAAAAACTATTTTCGAAAATGTGGCCTATGGTTTACGTGTGAATGGAATCACGGATAAAAAATTTATTGAAGAGCGGGTTGAAGAAACCATCAAGCAGGTAGTATTATGGGATGAAGTAAAAGACAAATTAAAAAAATCAGCATTCGAACTGTCAGGCGGACAACAACAACGTTTGTGTATTGCACGTGCATTGGCAATTCAGCCTTCTATTATTTTAATGGATGAGCCAACATCGGCTCTCGATCCTATTTCGACTTCAAAAGTGGAAGAACTGATCTATGAATTAAAAACAAAATACACTATTGTTATTGTAACACACAATATGCAGCAAGCTGGTCGTGTGAGTGATACAACCGCATTTTTTTATATGGGCGAGTTGATTGAATATGATACTACAAAAACTATATTTACTAATCCGAAAGTAGAACGCACACAAAATTATATTACCGGAAGATTTGGTTAAATAGATTAATAAGTTAATAAGTAAAATCAGGTATACCTAAATCAACTTATTTAACCAATTACTAATTTAACTTTCAAATTTGAACTTAAAACTTTGAACTAAAAATATGAGCCATTTAGATATCGAATTACAACAATTAAAAACAGAAACCATTAAAATGTGGACGCTTGTGAATTTGCAATTGTCAAAAGCGAAAGAAGCATTATTAAAACTCGATAAAGATCTTGCCCGTGAAGTGATTTTGGGTGAAAGACGTGTGAATGCATGGGAGTTAAAAATTGATCGTGATTGTGAAAATATTTTTGCATTGTTTAATCCTGTTGCTGTTGATCTTCGCTTTGTTCTAGCGGTACTGAAGATCAACAATAATTTAGAACGTACTGGCGACATTGCTGAGAGTATTGCAAAATTTGTTTTAAATGTAAACACGGATTTTGATAAAAAATTACTGGAGATTACCCGTACTGTGGAGATGTATGATGGTGCACTCTTTATGATGGAGGAAGTGTTGGAAGCTTTTGATAAATTGGATACGGCACTCGCCCGTAAGGCATTTCAGCAGGATGAAATATTAGATGACATCAATGTTAAAGTGAATGCAGTAATTGCAGATTATATTCGTAATCATCCTGAAAACATCGAACCGCCCTTATATTTAATTTCTGTGATACGTAAATTAGAGCGTGTAGGTGATCAGGCAAAAAATATGGCCGAAGAAATTATTTTTTATATCGAAGCAAAAGTGTTAAAACATCGTTCAAAAGCTGAAAAGAAAAAAGAATAACACCAATTGAAAAATAAAACAGATCCAATCACCCTCTCTTTTTTCAAGGAGAGGGATTGGGTGAGGTCTTTAAAATTGACTATTTTATATTTCGATTGGTAAAATTACTTTAATTCATATTCCTAATGGCCTTTCTCTAAAAAATGGAAAGGCTTTTTTGTTTTATGTAATAATCAGAAAATCAAACGTATGCAATTTCCTTAACAATTCCTTAACATTGGGTTAATGTAATGGTAATACACGGAAGCGTCAATTCTAATCATAGAGCTTTATTTTTGGGATTGAATTTATTAAGCCTTATAAATCATTAAATAAAAAATAAAATGAACTTAAACATTTTTCAATTTTTTCAGCCGAAAGACAAAATCTTTTTTCTTCTTTTTCAAAAAGCAGCTGCAAATGCAACTGCAACTGCAAAAGTACTTGTAGAACTTGTAAACACTTCCAATCCTGAAAAAAGAAGAGATTTATTTCGTGAAATAGAACGATTAGAACATGTTGGCGATGCTATTACACATGAAACCTATAATCAATTGAGTTTGAATTTTATTACTCCATTTGACCGTGATGATATACATAGCTTAGTTTCAGCAGTTGATGATATTGTGGACTATATTCATGGTGCCACAAAACGAATGGAATTATATAAAGTGGAAAACATGACTCCTGCTATTATAAAATTAGCAGAATTGATCTTAAAGGGTGCAGAAGAATTGGAAATTGCTATTATCGAGTTACGGAATTTAAAAAACATAACAAAGATCAAAGAAGCAACTGTAAGAATTAACAGCATCGAAAATCATGCAGATGATATTTTTGATATGGCAATTGCAAAATTATTTGAAGAAGAAAAAAATGCTGTCGAAGTTATTAAAATGAAAGATGTTCTTTCTATGTTAGAAACAGCAACAGACAAATGTGAAGATGCAGCTGATGTGATCAATTCTATTCTAATTAAAAATGCTTAGAAATTTGATCAGGTTTAAATTTTATTCTTAATATCAATACACGATGAGTTTAATTATTATAGTTATAGCGCTTGCCCTGATTTTTGACTTTATTAATGGCTTTCATGATGCCGCAAATTCAATTGCAACAATTGTTTCCACCAAAGTTTTGTCGCCATTTCAAGCAGTACTTTGGGCCGCATTTTTTAATTGTGTTGCATTTTTAATTTTTAAAGATCATGCAGTTGCAAATACGATTGGGAAAACAGTCTATTCTGATTTTATTTCCTTACCTGTGATCTGCAGTGGATTAATTGCAGCAATTATGTGGAATTTACTTACCTGGTGGTATGGGATTCCTTCTTCTTCTTCTCATACACTTATAGGTGGATTTGCAGGTGCTGCTATTGCTTATGCGTTTATCAGTAAAGGGATATTGCCTATAAGTGAAATTATTGATAGTGATAAGATCGGAAAAACACTTTTGTTTATTTTACTCGCTCCGCTATTAGGTATGATTATTTCTATCTTTTTTACGCTCATTTTTATTCAAAATAAAACATGGCTAAAAGTTGGGATCCTGCTTACATTTGCAGGTACTTTATTTTATTTATTTATTGGGTTTCAAGAAAATAAATTAGCTGAAAATATAAACAAATTTTTTAGAGTAGATAAATACACGTATGAAGTAAATATCAAGCACGACAGCACAAAGATACATCAGCTGGAGAAGGCAAAAGAGAGTGCCAATTTGTGCATTCCTTATCTTTCTAATTATGAATATCGTGGTGCAGAATATGTTGCAGACAACATTGTTAAGAATGTTGATTTGAAGGAAATTACGATTAGCAAATTGGGTGATAAATTAAATACCTATTTTAAACTTGAACAGCTAAAAAACAGAGCGAAAATTAACCCTTCTTTAAAAGAAGATTATCTGGCAACTCAAAAAATAGTCGATAGTTTAAAACCAATCACAAAAAAATATTTTGAATTGGGATTGGAGGGTATGGTTGCTGCCATGAATGAAAAATATCCTATTAGCCCGGATAAAGTAAAAGATTTTACAAAAGCAATGAAAACAGATATTAAGGCTGATCTGGTTAAAGAATTAAAAAAGGCGGATAATAAAATTGTGCGCTGGGGTTTAGTAGGAGCACTATTAATTTTTGCTTTTATGTTTATATATAATGAAAAGATAAAAACGCCCACGGCAAAGAGAACTTCTACCTCGTTTAAACGAGCACAGTTGCTTTCATCTGCCGCCTTTAGTATTGGGCATGGTGGTAACGATGCACAAAAAGTAATGGGTATTATTGCAGCTGCATTAGTTGCAAACGGTTCCATTGTTGATATAAAATCAATGCCGGATTGGGTTCCATTATCTTGTTATTTAGCAATAGGGTTAGGGACATTAAGTGGAGGCTGGAAAATTGTAAAAACGATGGGAACAAAAATTACAAAGGTTACTCCTCTTGAAGGTGTTTGTGCTGAAACAGCAGGAGCAACAACATTGTTCCTTACCGAACAAATGGGTATTCCTGTTTCTACTACTCATACAATTACCGGGGCAATTATAGGTGTTGGTGCCACAAAAGGAATTGGTGCAGTAAAATGGGGAGTAACTGTTAGTTTACTGTGGGCCTGGATACTAACAATTCCGATTAGTGGAATATTGGGAGCACTTTTCTACTGGATATTTAGTTTGTTTCTTTAGAGACAATCAGAAAACTGAAGATAAAAAACAGATGCTTTGAAACAGGCATCTGTTTTTTTATTAATTTTTTTTAAGGAATATTTATTTCGTTCGTACTAACAATATTACTTAAATGTCCGGCTCTGTCCTGTAATCGAATTTCAAATTTTACAACACGATGTGCAGGATTATAGATCGGTGAAGCCCGGAGTTTTATTCTGATTTCACCATCCAATGCTTTGTATTGTCCTTCTGGCATTAGATCCGGTACACGATAGGTATAAAACAAGGTGTCGAATTTAGAAGTGCCAAATGTTTCATCATAGGGATGGAACAACAAATCTGCACCTTTATATAAATATTTCATTTTAAGATCAGGAATGGTATCTCCTTCTAACACACCAATATCACCGTCTCCATCTTTGAATAAAATGATACAATCAGCCGAATCAAGGCTATATTTCAGATACTCTTTAAACTCGATCTTTGGTTCTATTGGAAAGTTTTTCTCTTTTACACAGGATGTTACTGAAACTGCAAAAAGTAGTATGCAAAACAATATGGAACTAAAATGCTTCATGATTTATTAATAGGAACATAAAATTAATAATTAATTTTGGGCAAAACAATAAATAAACGCTTTAAAATCAGCAAAATTGTCATTGGAAATAGTAAAACCAAGTAGCGATCATATTTTTAATATCAGCACTCCTGAGGAATTTAAACAGGTTACATTAGCTATATTTAGATATCAGGCTACCGAAAATGAAGTTTACCGGAATTATTTAAAAGCGCTGAAAATAAATCCTGAATCAGTTCTTGAGCTGGAGCAAATTCCTTTTTTACCTATTGAGTTTTTTAAAACACATGAAATAAGTATAGAATCAGGAATCAAGAATCAGGAATCAAGCATCTCAGATCTCAGTTCTCAAATCTCAATTTTATTCAAAAGTAGTGGAACCACAGGAATGATTCCAAGTAAACATTATGTTAAAGATGTAAGTGTTTACAAAAAGAGTTATAGAAAAGGATTCGAACATTTTTATGGTAATATGGAAGAGTATTGCATTTTGGCATTGCTACCGTCCTATTTGGAGCGCAAAGATTCATCTCTGGTCTATATGGCTGATGACCTTATTAAAAAAAGCAAACATTTTCAAAGTGGTTTTTATCTCCACAATTATGAAGAGCTAATTTCAGTATTAAAACAAGTTGAACAAAAAAAACAAAAAACAATTTTGTTAGGGGTGACCTATGCATTACTTGATTTAGCAGAATTAAATTTCACTCATGAGAGAGGATCAAGGGCTTTGTTAAGGAATACCATCATCATGGAAACAGGAGGAATGAAAGGGAAGCGCAAGGAGATGGTAAGGGAAGAATTACATGCTGTTTTATGTAATGGTTTTGGTGTAGATTCCATTCATAGCGAATACAGCATGACCGAATTATTATCACAAGCATACTCCAGAGGGAATGGAATTTTTTATTGTCCGCCCTGGATGAAAGTGATGATACGTGATACCAACGACCCGTTTTCTTTTTTATCTCAGAACAAAACGGGTGGTATCAATGTGATTGATCTTGCAAATATTAATTCCTGTTCGTTTATTGCTACACAGGATCTTGGAAAATGTTTTGCTGATGATTCTTTTGAAGTGCTGGGTCGCTTTGATAACAGCGATATCAGAGGGTGTAATATGTTGATTCAGTAAAAATAAAATTTCCAAAAATAATTTTTAAAACAGAAGAATTTGCGATTCAAAATAATTTTTACGCAATATCCTGCCTTTCAGCTGCGTTTTCCATTTATAGTTCATTAAATCCCACATCCCCCTATGGCTTAATTTTTACTTTTTAATTAAAGTATGGTCCTTAAAATCGATGTTATCGACACAAAAAGAGGGGCCTGCAAAAAAGTAGAAACCTAAAACTCTCAAGCCATGAATTGTCGCACGTTTTCAACTCCGCTCTTTCTAAGTTGCGCTTTATGTTTCCTGTGCAGCTATGATTATCTTTCTTCTGCTAAAAAAAAATCAGAAAAGAAAAATTGTTCCGGTCCATACGATGTAATCATTGTACCCGGAGTACCTTATCAGAATCCGAAATTTAAATTGGTTTTGAAAGCCAGAATTCTTTGGGCTAAATATTTGTTTGATCACAAGATCGCCAGGAATATTATTTTTTCAGGATCCTCTGTTTACAGTCCGTATGTTGAAGGGAAAATTATGAGAATCTATGCTGATTCCCTTCATATTCCTTCAGAAAATACATTTTCAGAAACACAAGCAGAACATAGCACTGAAAATGTTTATTATTCTGTAATGATGGCAAAAAAATTAGGATTCAAAAAAATTGCAGTTGCAACCGATCAGTATCAGGCTCTTATTCTTCGTAAATTCATCCGGAAAAATTTTCCGGAGGTAGAGATAATAAAAATTGAATATGATAAAATAGATTTGTTGAACGCTCCATGGCCTGAAATTGAGCCATCTTCCGCTCATGTGGATGAATTCGTTTCAATAATAGACAGAGAAGATCGTATGCATAGATTTAAAGGAACACTAGGGAAAAATATCTATTTAAATAATAACAATGCAGTAGATTGTGAGGAAGAAATACCTGTTGCTGCGGTTACTGTTCGATAAATAAACAACATGTAAAAAAACTGTTTAAGGTGTTGTATAGGAAAAAGGTTCGGAGCTTGTTTCGCCGCTTCCCAAAAATAATCGTACCTCATAGGTATAGGTAACTCCGGAAGTTGGACTGCTATCAGGAATGTCAACACTATGAATGACGCTGTTATATTGTGTGGTTAAAAGAAATCCATTTCGGTATAATCTAATGCCATCATTATTATCAAATGATTTTGTATAATAAATTTTATTCTTTACTCCGACTCCGAATTCCGTTGTAATAGTATCAATTTTTACAACCCTTGGTCCATCATAATCTTTGTCATAGGGATTGTCATTGAAAGAAATGTTGTCTAGTTTTTTACAACTTGTTACCAGTAACAATAATGTCAATACAATAATTAATTGAGGTTTCATTTAATACGATATTAAAAATTCATTGATAATCCTACTAATAGTTTTTTCGTTGCAAGATCAGGATAGGTGTTTACCTTAATTCGTGATAACAACTTCTCTTCCTTATAAGTAGGAGGCACAGTATGATGTTGTTTTATTAATAGTCGAATGTAATTTGCAGTTAAAATACCTGCCACTGAATACATCCCGATTTCCATAGCGGCAAATTGCCGGTACTTCTTTTTGTTTTCATTAAAGTCAGCTTCGTATCCATCCATTGTTGACTGGGAACCGGCATGGTAGTATTCTTCTTTATTCTGCAAAGCTTTGTTAACATAACCAGTTGCTTTGTTATGCGCAAATAAAGCAGTACCAACTGATGCGCCAATCAGAACAGGAGAAATAAACCACCTTTGTTTTTTTACTTGCCTGTATTTTGAATAATCGTTAAGATACTTTGAATATTCCTTTGTATATTTTACTTTAAATACATACTTACTTGTATCATTCGCTTTTACATAGATCGATGAGTCAATTAAAGTAGTAAAGGGCATCCATATTTTAATTTCATGTTTCCCTGGAGTTAATTTTAATAGCGCATTGTTAAAATTGAATGCAATGGAATCATCTATTTTGCACAAAGGTTTTTTTGCATTTTGAATTTGAATGTTTACATAGCCAACCTCGTTTTGGGCGCAAATTTCTGTTAAGGAAAAACAGATGAAGATAGTAGTCAGAACAGTTATTAATTTTTTCATTTTAAAATTGTTTAAACAGCTTTGATCACATAATAATTTTTCTTGCCTTTTTGTACAAGTATATAATTACCATTGATCAAAGATTCAGCAGTGATATTAAATTCTAAATTTTCAACTTTTGACTTATTTATTGCAACACCACCACCCTGGATCATTTTTTTTGCTTCACTTTTAGAAGGAAAGACGGAGGTTCGTTCTGCAACGAGATCAAGAATTGGAATACCCTTATTAATTTCTGATCTGGAAATATTAAATTGTTCAACACCTTCAAATACACTTAAAAAATCTTCTTCTGTTAATTTCTGCAAACTTTCGGCAGTTCCTTTTCCAAAAAGAATTTCTGATGCTTCTATTGCAGCAAAATAATCTGCTTCGGAGTGCACCCGTATCGTGATTTCTTTAGCCAATTCTTTTTGTAATGCACGCAAATGTGGCGCAAGAGCATGTTCCGATTCTAACTTTTCAATTTCATCTTTAGTGAACAATGTGAAGATCCGGATAAATGTTTTTGCATCATCATCGCTTGCATTTAACCAAAATTGATAAAATTTATAAGCAGAGGTTTTTGATCTGTCTAACCAAACGTTACCACTTTCAGTTTTTCCGAATTTTGTTCCATCAGCTTTTTTAATTAATGGAGTGGTGATTGCATAAGCTTCTCCACTTCCTTTACGTCTGATCAATTCGGTGCCGGTAACAATATTCCCCCATTGATCCGAGCCCCCCATTTGCAGTTTTATTCCCTTGTTTTTCCACAAATAATAAAAATCGTAGCCTTGCACCAATTGATACGAAAATTCAGTAAAACTCATTCCATTCTCCAAACGATTTTTTACCGAATCTTTTGCTAACATATAGTTTACACTGATGTGTTTACCCACCTCACGAATAAATTCTAAAAAGGAAAAACCTTTGAACCAATCGTAATTATTAACTAGTTCAGCGGAGTTTGCCCCACAGTTAAAATCAAGAAATTTTTCTAATTGTTTGCGCTGACAATCTAAATTGTGTTGCAATGTTTTTTCATCTAATAAATTTCGTTCAGCAGATTTTCCGGAAGGATCACCAACCATTCCTGTAGCGCCCCCAACCAATGCAATTGGTTTGTGTCCTGCTTTTTGAAAATGAAGCAAGGTCATTATTTGCACCATATTGCCAACACCCAACGAATCTGATGTAGGATCAAAGCCAATGTATCCGATCACCATTTCCTTATTCAATAACTCTTCGGTTCCAGGCATAATATCGTGTAACATACCACGCCATTTCAGTTCTTCAACAAAATTCTTTTTCATTTTTTAATTCTTTGAAAAACAAAGATAATAAAGGTTCGTAATGTCGTTCCATCCAAGAAGAGAAATCTTTAAGGCTTTTGGTGAATGATATTTCCCCTTCAGTCGAAATGATGACAATAATAAAATATAAATTGATAAAATCCTTAAATTTGTCACAAAATTCTCTCAAATTGATTTTAGTAACAGGCGGAACAGGATTAGTAGGAACACATTTGTTATACGATCTGGTAATATCAGGTAAGAAGGTGCGTGCGCTAAAACGAGATAGCAGCATTACTTCCAATGTTAAAAAAGTTTTTTCTTATTATTCGTCCAACGCAGATGAATTACTGAAACAGATTGAATGGGTGGAAGCCGATTTGCTTGATGTATATTCCTTACTTGATCTAATGGAGGGAGTTACAGAGGTTTATCACTGTGCAGCAATGGTTTCATTTGAGCAAAAACATATGGAGGAAATGCTCAGGATAAATATAGAAGGCACGGCTAACATGGTAAATGCCGCATTGGAAAAAGGTATAAAAAAATTCTGCCATATAAGTTCTATTGCTACTGTTGGCAGAGCAGAGCATGGAGCATTTTCAACCGAGGAAACGTTTTGGAAATCATCACCTGAAAATTCAAATTATGCAATCAGTAAATATGGAGCCGAGCGGGAAGTGTGGCGGGCTTCGGAGGAGGGGTTAAATGTTGTGATCGTAAATCCTTCATTAATAATTGGTGCCGGAAATTGGCAACAAAGCAGTTCAAACATGTTCAGCAAAGCTTATAAAGGAATAAAATTTTATACGGAGGGTGAAAATGGTTTTATTGATGTACGTGATGTTGCATCAATTTCTGTAAAGCTTATGGAAAGCGAAATAAAAAATCAGCGTTTTTTATTAAATTCTGAAAATACAAGTTATAAGACTTTTTTTGATCTGATACATTCTGAATTCGGGAAGCCGCTACCAAGTATTAAAGCAGGAAAGTTTTTAAGTGGTTTTGCATGGCGTGCAGAAAAAATACGTTCGGCTTTTTCGAATACTACCCCTTTGATCACCAAAGAAACGGCTCGTTCCGCAAATAATATCAGTCGTTTTTCAAATAAAAAAATAAAAAACGTTTTTCCTGAGCATCAATTTATTTCTCTGGAACAATCAATAAAGGATACTTGTAAATTGTTTTTGCAGGATCTGGAAAATAAATGATTCATAGAGCAAGTTTAAATTTGGTACCGACAAAATACCGTGTAGTATAATAGCGGGAGGTCAATTCGGGTGCCTTTAAAGTGATCCTATCGGGAAGGGGGAATGAATTCAAAAAAACAGTTAGTAACAGTAATCTGTTAATCTGAGTTCGATTATTAATTGATTTTAAAATGTGAGCAGTCCTGTATTTACAAGCATTTTTCATTGGCAGCCCTTCGGCTGCGTTCAGGATAAACTCTGCGAAAAATCTTTTTTTTGACCAGCAAGATGCTTCATTTCATTCAGCATGACAAAACAAAAACACCTGATTTCATAAATAGTTCTGTTTGTTGATGTTTTTGAGGAATTATAATCGAACTCTGGTTGTAAGCGTTTCAATTACTGGCCCATTGTTATTTCAGCTTGCATCTTGCTCAGGTTATTTAATACAATTGTGTAAACTTCCGAGAATAGTTCCGGATGCTGTGAATAATATTCGAAGCTTTCATCAAACTGTTTCTTGCTCAATCCATGGTTCTTGAGAATATTGCTCTTCGGGATTTCAAGTAAAACATTTTCTTCTTTGAAAAGACTGATACTCATGGAGGATTCATATAATTGAATATCAATCATCACTTCAGCCATTTTTTCTTTTGACAAAATGCTGTCAGGAATTTTTTCCACCGGACCTTTTGAACAGGCGAATAGAAAACTGCAAATTAGAATTATATAAATCTTTTTTATCATGATTTTGTTAAAACATATGCAAAGTTAGTATAAAAAATTAAGCTATTTTTGTCTTAGTGGGATACAAAAATAAGTTCTCAAAATTAAAACTGGTGCTTATAAATCAATAAGGGCCAAGTGGTCCGCTCAATAAATAAAATACCTGATGGTATGAGTACATTTAAAAATAAAGTAGTTTGGGTAACAGGTGCATCTTCAGGTATTGGAGAAGCTTTGGTAAAAGCATTTGCTAAAGAAGGCGCCAGGTTAATTCTCTCATCCCGTAGAATGGATGAACTACAAAGAGTAAAAGATTCTTTGGGTCTTTCGGAAGAAAACTGTTTAATTCTGCCACTTGATCTCGCAAACACTTCTAATATTGATGAACTTACACAACGTGTTATTTCAAAATTTCAACAAATAGATATCTTGGTGAACAATGGTGGTTTATCACAGCGTGCATTAACAAAAGATACTTCGGTTGATATTGACCGTAAAATAATGGAAGTAAATTTTTTCGGAACTATTGCGATTACTAAAAGTGTATTGCCTGTAATGCTCCAACAAAAAAGCGGACACATCATTGTAATAAGTAGCATTGCCGGAAAATTTGGTTTTTATTTTCGTTCGGCATATTCAGCGTCAAAACATGCATTGCATGGTTTTTTTGAATCTTTGCGAATGGAAATATTTAATGACAATGTTAAAGTGCTGATTGTTTGTCCGGGAAAGATCAATACCAACATTTCAGTAAATGCAGTAACAGCGGATGGAGGAAAGCACAATAAAAGGGATGAAAGCACAGCAAACGGGGTAAGTGCCGAAGAGTGTGCAACACAAATTTTGAATGGAATAAAAAAAAATAACGAAGAAATATATATTGGAGGAAAGGAATTACGTGCTATATGGTTAAAGCGATTGTTCCCTAAATTATTTTCAAAAATGATTAGAAAGCAAAAACCGGAATAGAAATAATAAAATAAGAAAAAAGGTAAATGAGTAAAATTAGGCCAAACCTAAATCACTTATTAAGCAATTAACCTAATCAACCAACAAGCAATTATGGATCAACCAACTATAGCAGGAATACAACAGGTAGGAATCGGAATTCCGAATGTACACGAAGCATTTAAATGGTACCGTCAGCATTTCGGAATGGATATCCCGATTTTTGAAGAAGCAGCGGAAGCTAATTTAATGTTGCCTTATACTGGTGGAAAAGCTCATCAGCGCCATGCTATTTTAGCCATCAATTTAAAAGGTGGCGGAGGATTTGAGATCTGGCAATACACGAGTAGGACTCCGGAACCATGTTCTTTCGAATTACAAATGGGTGATCTTGGTTTTTATTGTGCGCGTATGAAAACCAGCGATGTAAAAGGTTCTTATGAAATTTTGAAATCGAAAAATGTAAATTTGGTAACCGGACTTACTAAAGATGCCGGTGGAAATGATACCTTTTATTTACGCGATCCCTGGAAAAATTTATTTCAAATTGTGAAAAGTGATTCCTGGTATGGAAAGGGAAAGCAGCTTACAGGTGGACCATCAGGGATGATGATTGGAGTTAGCGATATCGAAAGATCAAAAAAATTCTATTCCGATATTTTAGGGTATGATACGGTAATTTATGACAAAGAAGGCATATTTGAAGATTTTAAAAATTTACCAAGCGGAACAAATAAAGTACGCAGGGTTTTATTGAAACATAGCAAGCCTCGTGTTGGTGCGTTCTCCGGATTGTTGGGAGCAAGCGAAATAGAATTAATAAAAGTATATGATCGAATACCACGTAAGATTTTTGAAAATCGTTTTTGGGGTGATCAGGGATTTATTCATTTGTGTTTTGACATTACCAATCAAAAAGCAATGAAAAAATTATGTGCCGAAAAAGGGCATCCATATACAGTTGACAGCGGAGAAAAATTTGATATGGGCGAAGCTGCCGGACATTTCAGTTATATCGAAGACCCGGATGGAGCATTAATTGAATTTGTAGAAACGAAAAAAATTCCGATCATGAAAAAATTCGGATGGTATTTGGATCTGCGAAAACGCGATGCTCTAAAACCATTACCTGGTTGGATGTTAAAAGCCTTGAAGTTTAACAGAGTGAAGGATTAAAATTAACGATCGTCAACTTATTTTATTTCCCCATTTTTAAAATTCGCCCGATAAAATAAATTTCATTGTTCGAACCAATGACATTAATCAAAGAAAAGGATGATTCTGAAGCGCTTTGCGAAAGTATTTTATAAAAAAATGTCAGGTTTGGCAGGTGAAAAAAACTGACAAGATGATACTTTAGGCAAAATAAATTTTAAGAAAAACGTCCTGTTTTTATTTTTCTGCAGGATCGAAATTTGCAGCATTTGCGATCGTTACAGAGAATTAATCAGGTGTAAATAGATACTCTCTCTCCATAGTTTATCAGTCAGGATTTGCAATCTTTGGCATATTCATTGAATTTGATTTTTTTAAACATAATCAAATGTCAGTAAAGCAATTACACGTAGTTCGTTTCGCTCCGCGTGGCAAAGATAGTTTTCATGAAACCATAATTGCACGTGTCGAATCTTATTTCAAAGAAAACAAGATCTCTCCTTATGCAAATACCAAAATGTGGGTAAAGTCAACCCTGATGCTTCTCTTGTATTGGATTCCCTGCTCATTAATGATATTTGGGTTGGGTGCCGGACAACCCTGGTTGTTTTTTTTGCTTTGGTTCCTGATGGGATGGGGAATGATTGGTATTGGAACATCTATCATGCATGATGCATACCATGGAGCATATTCCCCAAACAGAAAAGTGAATAATTTTATTGGTTTTATTTTAGAAGTTATTGGTGGCTATGCTGTCACCTGGAAGATTCAGCATAACCAGCTACATCATACGTACACCAATATTGCCGGGCTTGATGAAGATCTGGATAGTATAAAATTATTGCGTTTTTCTCCTCACCAACCACGGTATTGGTTTCATCGTTATCAATATATTTATGTATGGTTCTTTTATATGATCATGACCCTTTTCTGGATGACACTGAAAGATTATGTTCAGGCGATTCGTTACAAGCAGCACGATCTTCTTACAAAGCATCACCTTTCTCTTAAACAAACTTTATTTCGTATAACCATGTTTAAAATGTTTTATTATTCTTATATAATTGTATTGCCTCTTTTTTTATCCGGTATGCCTTGGTATTATGTTCTTTTCGGTTTTTTAATCATGCATTTCACAGCCGGACTTTTTCTTTCTTGTATTTTTCAACCTGCACATGTTGTTGAAACTTCTTCATTTGCATTGCCACTTGAAAGTGAGGGTAAAAAGCAAATGGAAGAATCATGGGCAATTCATGAGGTTGTAAACACAACTGATTTTGCGCCTACTAATCGAATATTAACATGGTTTATCGGAGGACTTAATTTTCAAATCGAACATCATCTCTTCACCGGAATCTGTCATGTTCATTATCCGAAACTTGCAGCCATTGTAAAAACCACAGCTATGGAATTTAAAATCCCTTATCATGTTGAACCCACTTATTGGCAGGCGTTTCTGGGACATGTTAAAATGTTAAAAAAATTAGGCAGGGAATAACATTTGAATATGCGCCAACTTCTTTTTTGAATTTTTTGAGCAGATATTGGTACGGAAGCCCCTGTACTATTTGCAAGCCATTGATCAAAAGAATTACTAGCAGCTCTGCTGCGGGGTTATTCATTGATAAGAGTTTTTATTCTACCTCAAATCAATTAATTTATTCAGATTTTCAAAAAGGATATCTCCCATTGTTTCGCATTGTAAATAATTTTTGTCGTGGTAATGCCTGGATAATTCCCCGCGTAACTGTTTTACTTTTTCAGGAGATGAAAGTGTTTCTTTTTGCATTACACCAAGTAATTTATTAACCCGATATTTTGATGTTTTTAAACGTTTTGTAATTAAAGAACGTTCTTCGGATTGATATTGTAAGACCGTTTCCGGATTTAATTGTTGAGTGCAGAGATCAACAAAAGCTTTGTTCTCTTTAAAAAACTGCGGCATATAAAGTGTTTTTTTTCCTTCATAACATTGCTGATCAAAATCAAATGCTCTGATCCGGTATTGGTAATCATCAAAATCAGCAGTCACATCTATCACATAGTTATACGATCTCATATCCCCCAAAAGCATCACAAAACAGCGCTCATTGAATTTAACAAATTCTTTTGCCAGTCGTGTTTTGTTTAACAGTGGATCATTTAAATTGTATTTTACAAATTGATCACCGGGAATTCCAACAATATGTTCTTCGATCAATGAATGGTTGGTCATTAAATAATGGATCCGGTTTGGAGATAAAATATCCTCCCATTCTAAACCGTAGATCCTGGAAGCATCCGGGAGCTTAATATAAAAATAATCGTAATTATCATTGTAGTTATTTATGATCTTTATACGAAAAGGTTTGGAGTTTCCGAAGGTGCAAAAATCAATTCTGTCCACTTGTAAATGCTCCATTACTTTCATATCTCCGCCTGTTTTAAGCATTGCATAAATGCTCGTCAGCTCCCTGTTAAGTTCATCCATTTCATTATGCGGATACATAACGGTGGTCCAAAGTGTATCATTACCTTGCTTGTCATATAAAATTACGGAAGCATTAAAACGTAGGAGATCCGTATAGTGAATGGGTTGTTCACATGTTCTGTGAACATCCGCCAGATAGTGATGAAGCTCTTCTGAAACTTTAAACGGTATTTTCTTTTTTTGTGGAGAACTCATAGCAATCAAATATAATAAAAGAAATCAATTCATTTATTTTAATCAATTGTCATTTCCAACGTAATAAAATGAAGAGAGAAATCTCATTTTGATAAGCAGTTTCTCCTGGAGTTTATCCTAAGCAGAGTCGAAGGAGTCGAAATGACATTTTGTGACTGTCATTTCGAACGTAATGCAATGAAGAGAGAAATCTGCTTATCAAGATGAGATTTCTCCCCTTGGTCAAAATGACATATAAAACATTTTTGATATAAATTTAAACAGAATATACTTATAGCAAAAGGGGTCAAAAATTATAATTTTTTATTATTTACATTTGTAATTGAAACATAAAAATTCAATCTCATGAAAAATTTATCTTTTGTATTCATCTCTTTTTTAATTGCGACCGGATCATTTTTTTTCAACATTTCCACATTGGCAAGTGCCAATGATACATTGTATGCAAACATTACATCTTCACAGGCAAATGACACGATCATTGCGTATGGCAACAATCCATGGTTTGTTATTCTGGATGTAAGAACGCCTTCGGAATATGCAACAACTCATTTATCGGAAGGAGTAAATATTGATTATTATTCTGCCACATTCGCAGCTACATTGGCAACACTAAATAAAAGCAAGGTTTATTTATTGCATTGCGCTTCCGGAGGTAGAAGCGGGCAAGTGTACACCATGATGCAAAATTTGCATTTCAGAAGAGTTTATAATATGATTGGAGGAACGAATGCATGGACGAGTGCAGGGTTTCCGGGTACAACTTTCGTAGCGCCTGTTGTCGGAGCGCTTTGCGATACAAATAGTGCATTTGTTTCAACTCCTCTCAATCAAACAGATTCTATTCAACTCACCATAACCAATGCTGCTAATTCTGTTTTATCATTTACGGGAATAACCGGAATTTCAGGAACGGATTTTACAACAAATTTTAATACCGGTGAATCTATTCTTGGTGCAAGAGATTATTCATTCAATGTATATTATACTCCAACAGACCTCATTTCAGATAATACCATTTTTTCTATTCAAAGCAATGGAGGGATAATTAATTTTTATTTGTCGGGGACAGCATCAGCTGCAACCGGCATAAATAATTCTGCTGAAAATACTTTTTCAATTTACAATGATAATGTAAGTCATGTAGTTAGTTTTAACCTGAATAATGTAAAAAATAGTCCTTCCATTATTTCAATTGTTGATGTGAATGGAAAATTAGTATATGAGCAGCAGCACACCGGTCAACTGGTTTCAGTTGATTATTCCACCTGGAAAAGTAATATGTATTTTTTAAGGATCACTGAAAATGGGATTTCAAAAACTTATAAACTTCCTTTGATTCGCTAAGATAATGTTGCCTAATTGATCGAAAGATTAAATTTGAAATACTATATGTTGGTCAGAAAACCAAGATAAGAGAAGTTTTGTATTCCTTAGGTGTAAAACAAAAATCCCAACCAATAAAACCCTACCTTTAATTTCATGATTTTAGACATAAAAACAGGATAAATTTTAATGAAAATATTACTTACTACTCTTAATTCAAAATACATTCATATCAATCTGGCAATTCGGCAATTGTATCAATTGAATAAAGAATACAAAGGCATAGCCTGGAAAGAATTTACTATCAAAGAAGACAAAGATGATGTTGCAGAACAGTGTGCGACTTTTGATGTGGTTGCATTTAGTTGTTATATCTGGAACATTACTCAAACTTTAGAAGTTGCTAAAAAAATCAAAGCAATAAATCAAGAAACAAAAATTTTGTTAGGTGGACCGGAAGTGAGCTACGAATGGGGAAATGTAATTGCAAAAAACGAAATTGATTTTATTATTACCGGTGAAGGAGAAATTCCTTTCCAGGAATTTTTACGATCTTATCCTAATGTGGAGCAGGTTTCCAATTTGGTAAGAAAGGTTGGGAATGAAGTTGTGTATAAGGAGAAATCAGTTTTATTTGATTTAAAAAATTATACCAATTTAATGCCCTATTCAGATGATGTTATTGAAGAATTAAAAAATAAAGTATTGTATGTGGAGACATCGAGAGGCTGTCCCTATAAATGCGAGTTCTGTTTAGCAAGTTTAGATAATGTTGTTCGCTATTTACCCAATGAACACATCAAAGCGAATCTTTTGTTTTTGATGGAACATGGGCGTGTGGTTAAATTTTTGGACAGGACATTTAATATCAAAAAAGATTTCACGATTGATATTTTTAAATTTATTTTGGAACATCATCGTCCTGGAAATGTTTTTCAATTTGAAATTACGGCAGATATTGTTCAGTCCGAAATAATTGATTTTATTCATGCTCATGTGCCTAAAGGTTTGTTTCGATTTGAGATCGGAATACAAACTGTGAATCAAAAAGCAAACCTGGAAGTTAGCCGGAAACAAAATTTCGATAAAACGAAAGGTATTATTCAATCATTGTCCGGCAAAATTGAAATGCACCTGGATCTGATTGTTGGTTTGCCCTTTGATTATTGGGAGGATATTAAATACAGTTTCGAAGAGGTATTTAAATTGTTTGCTCCGGAATTACAATTAGGCTTTTTAAAATTTTTGAAAGGAACTCCCATGCGCGATAAGCATAAGGAACATGAATTTGTATTTGACCCAAATCCTCCTTATCAGATCATTGAAAGTAAATATTTATCAAAAGAACAACTGAATCAAATTGTAGTAGTGGAAAATGCATTGGAAATTTATTGGAATAAAAATAAAACGATTCGCACCCTTAAATATGTGACAAAACAATATAGTATTTTCGACTTTTTATTGGGACTTGGAAATTATTTTGTGGAGCGGAGAGAATTTCATAAATATTCTTTGAAAGATGTTTACGAAATTATTTTTCAGTTTGCAGAAATACATTATTCGAATGATAATACTTTAAAACAATTGATTGCAATTGATTATTATTTACAAGCCAAAATAAAACCTCAAACATTATTTCTGGAAGAAATTCCATTAAATGAAAAACGGAGGTTGATAGAAAAATTGAATTTGAATCATCATAAATTCAGATATATTATTTTACCTGTTGAATTTGATCTCCGATTATTCGAGAAAGAAAGCACTATTGAAAACAATGCGAATAACCTGATCATTCAATATAATGGTACCAGTGAAGCCGAAGTAATTTTCGATAATTAAGTATAGCTTTTATATCTTTGCAAAAAATATCAAATGGCTGAATCATTTATTGTTTCCGGGAATACAAAAGAAGAAAAATACGGATCACTTATTCCTCAGATCAAGGCATTGACTGAAGGCGAGACCGATGTAATTGCAAACCTTGCAAATATCATGTCGGCTCTAAAGTACGGGATGAATTTCTTTTGGGTAGGGATTTATTTTGTGCGAACAACCTCATCCGCCTTTCAGGCACCTTCTCCGAAGGGCAATGTCATATGATAAGGTAGAATTATTATATTTGTAAAATGGAACTAATAGAAATTACAAAAAAACTGAATACACAA
>Ga0156174_1042_pt1 | contig 35373 bp, 24 predicted proteins | sample RifCSPlowO2_12_FD_107827 | JGI IMG/M metagenome (GOLD analysis project Ga0156174, IMG submission 107827) | Bacteroidetes bacterium RIFCSPLOWO2_12_FULL_35_15
ATCGTTTGATCTAGTTCTTCTCTGAAGAATTGTTTCTTTTTTATCATGAAAAAAGAAAAAAGGTGCAAAGAAATTTCATGTTTTTAATAGAAATGTTTGTATCAAATAAAATAAAAAAGGCTTAAATGATCCTACAACATTGCTTTTCTTAGTGGTAGAGTGAACCCTACTTCATCTTGGCTTTCAAAGCAGCATCAAAATCGCTATAGGCAGCTGTGTTTTTGAATCTATAAAAAACCGTGTCATTTTCGAATCGTTTAATATCGGCATATCCATTTTTAATGGCATTGGATAGATTTTTGAATGTTTCCTCCGAGTTCCCCTGTAGTGCATTTATACTTGCTGTCAGATAATACGCTTCCGTATTTGTAGGATCCACTAAAACATAAATTTTACAAAATTGTTCAGCAGCAGCAATGGCATTTTGTTTTAATGCTCCACTTGCTTGCATATATGCAACGAGACTTAAATAGTTGAGTGTACGTTTTAAAATCAATACGTTATTTTTATCTTTTTCAGTTTTTATTTTTTTATTTACAACAGCAATTTCTTTCTTCCACCATGCAAAATTTTGTTGTTGAAAAGCTTCCGTATAATATTGTTTTAATTTCTCTTCTTTGTCCCAGGAAGCTTCTTCCAGCTTCAATTGCCTGTCCACCTCTTCATTTGTTTGCAATGCTTTATAGGCCTCAATAAAATAAGTCAGATCAACTAAGCCATCATAAAAATTAATTGTCTGGCGACAAAAATTATAGGCTTCAAACGCCTGTTTTTTTGTTTGTAATTCTTTCATCTTTTTTAAGAGAGGTTGAAAGTGCTGAGCGACCAAGGAATCATTTTTTGAGACCAAATTCATTCTCATTTCATTTAATTCCAGCCACCACCATGCTTCATCCATTGTTTCAACCGGAGGCCATTCATGTTTGCCATCAAATGTAATTAAAGTATGTTTTATTTTTTTTCCTGCCAGATCAACTTTGTGGTATTTCCTGAATTCAGTGTAATTAAAATCTTCAGTACCAACAATTCCTATAAAAAAATAATCAGTACGCGGGTGGTCTGAATTGGTGGCTGGAAGTGCTGCACCACAACAAATAACTCCGGTAATTCCACCATTGGTAATTGCAATGCCATTTGCAACACGTGCACCTCCTGAAAATCCTAACAGATATGTTCTTTTAGTATTAATGGATAATCGGCTTTGGACATCTTCAAATAATTTTTCGGATATAATTGTTGATTCTTCCCATGAGTTTCCATTCTTCGAATTATTGGAACCAATAAGTATGAAGCCATATTTTTCGGCAAGCTCCTTGTAAATTGAAACAGGGATTTTTCCATTGCCATGTGCATCAAAAGCATAAATAACCGGATACAGTTTTTCTGTAGAATAAGTAGAAGGTAAGTACATCGAATAATTTTGTGATGCATCATGTTGGCATACAACTTTTTCAATTAGTTGTCCGGTAGCAAATTTTTCTTTTGGCAGGATCGAATCTTTTTGTGGAAGATCGTCAGCAGTGTTTTTTATTTTGTCATTACCTGATGAACAGGCCTGTAAGATCAGTAAGGAAAAAAGAATTGAATATAGGATTCGAAATTGCATAAGTAGATAATTTATTTTTAATTGCCAATGGCTATTTCACTTTAGACTTCATAATTTAATTGATGGAAATTGCTTTAAATAAAACCGAAAATTATATTTTGAATGTCATTGCGAGGAACGAAGCAATCTCCACGCGTAGTGCTGCTTATTAACTGTTTCGTTCCTCGCAATAACACTGCTAAAAGAATTTATTAAACAGTTATAATTCGCACATTTTAATTGCATAATGTCTATTAACTGATTTTATAATTTTTATATTCTCCAATTTTCCAACCGAATTTACTTTCAATAAATGATGTTAATTTTTGCTTAAATGATAATTTTTGTTTAGTGGGGTCAAACGAAAATTTCCAGTTCATTTTTGCAATCCTGCTTTGCATGACTTGCGGATGTGTTTCTTTAAAATGTATCAATGAATCAATTTGAGAATAATCAAACTCTTCTACTTGAGGAATGTTTTTTTTCATCCACTCATCATCATGCCAAAGTTTATTAAATGATTCTTGTTTTGCTTGTTGTGCAGCAGGAGGCTTTACCCATCCGTAATGATAAACCCATGCATCTACTTGTTTTACTTTTAATTTCTCTCCGTTTTTTCTGAATCCCTGGGCATCTCGATAGGAAGAAATTGCTTTATCATTTCTTACTATTCGAATTTCTTTTCTGTACCATTGCCTTGAATTCCCGACATAATCATACGATCCATAAAAATGAGTGTAGTTAAATAACAACCCTTCAACCTGTGTATCATCTTTATAGTGCTGCATTGCTGATTTTATGGCAGGCAAATATTTTTCATGAATGACTTCATCACCCTGAATATAAAAACACCAGTCACTTTCTTTTGAGATTGCAGCAAATGCTTTATTCGTTTCATCAGCAAGCACTTTTCCTCCTTTGCGTAAGGACTCCTCCCAGACCGTTTCAATGATCTTTATTTTATCGGATGAAATAGATCTTATTAATGCTAATGTTTCATCATCTGAATTTCCTACGGCAACAATTACTTCGTCACAAAGTGGAAGTATTGACGTAATTGCTTCAACGATCGGATAATCGTATTTAATGGCATTTCGCACAAGGGTGAATCCGCTTACTTTCATTATTGCAAATCCTCTTTTGGAGATAAATGATTATTTAAATTCCTGTAAAATTACGCGGTGAAATGGCTTTTAATTCTTTTTTCACAGCATCCGAAACAGTAAGCGTATCAATAAATACAGCGATACTGTTTTTTGTGATAGGTGTATTTGTTCTGGTTAATTCTTTTAAAGCTTCATAGGGTTTAGGATAACCTTCTCTTCTAAGAACTGTTTGAATAGCCTCCGCAACTACCGCCCAGTTATTTTCCAGATCCTGTTCGATTGCTTCTGTATTCAGGATCAGTTTTTCAAGACCTTTTAACAAGGATCTGTAAGCGATTAACGTATGTGCCAGAGGTACACCAACATTTCGTAAAACAGTAGAATCTGTAAGGTCGCGTTGCAAACGTGAAATTGGCAACTTCGCTGAAAGATGTTCAAACAATGCGTTTGCAATTCCAAGATTCCCTTCGGAATTTTCAAAATCTATAGGGTTTACTTTGTGCGGCATTGCGGATGAGCCAATTTCTCCCTCTTTTATTTTTTGCTTGAAATAATTCATTGAAATATAGGTCCAGATATCCCTATCAAGATCAATAAGTATTGTGTTGATCCGTTTTAGTGCATCACAAAAAGCAGCAAAATTATCATAGTGTTCAATTTGTGTAGTAGGGTGGGAGCGGTGCAGACTTAATGATATATTTACAAAATTAGTTGCAAAAGTTAACCAGTCAATTTTTGGATAAGCAACATGATGAGCATTTAAATTTCCGGTAGCTCCACCAAATTTTGCACTGTATGGAATTGATTTTAACTGAGCAATTTGATTTTGTAAACGAACAACAAATACTTGTATCTCTTTCCCTAAACGTGTTGGAGAAGCCGGTTGCCCGTGCGTTCGGGCAAGCATCGGTATTTCTTCCCATTCGTTCGACAACGAATAAAGTTTAGCAACAACCTCTTCTAAAACAGGAACTAAACATTCATTCATCGCATCTTTTAAAGAATAGGGAATAGCAGTATTATTTATATCCTGGGAGGTTAATCCAAAATGAATAAATTCTTTTTGTTCATTAAGCTGAAGTGCAACAAATTTTTCTTTGATAAAATATTCAACCGCTTTTACATCATGATTCGTTGTTTTCTCAATGTCTTTTATTTGTTGTGCATCTGCTTCACTAAAATTTTTGTAAATTTTACGTATGGCAGGATAGTTCGTTTTATCGAATTTTTCTAATTGTGGTAAGGGTAGTTCGCACAGTGCAATAAAATATTCAATTTCTACCAGTACACGGTACTTTATTAATGCTGCCTCCGAAAAATAATCGGCAAGTTTTTCAGTAGTGTTGCGGTAGCGACCATCAATTGGAGAAATGGCCGAAAGTTTGGTTAATTCCATAGTATTTTCTTAAAAAGAGGAACGAAGATAAGAAAAATAGATGATTAGGGATAAAATGGAAACGATAAACCGGTAAAAAAACTCAACTAATTAATAAGTTTTTTTCTGTTCGCTTTTCTACAGAACATGCCCGAATCCATCGTTTAACAATGAATAAATAATTTGCAAATAATATCATTTTGACTTAGTAAAACAACTGTTTTAAAGAAGAAGCAAATAAGTTAGTAGTTAATAACAATTTGACCTTAATAAAAAACTTCTGATAATTAGTGTTGTTTGGTTTACTTAATTAAATTTGTTATGTTTTGAAAATTATGTAAAATGAAAATAAGATCACTCGTATTTTTTGTATTTATTTTTTTTGTGTCTCCGTCACTGACATTCAAATTAAATGCACAAGCAGTAGTCGCAAATTTTTCTGCAAGTTCTACACAAGGATGTGCCCCGCTTAGTGTTAATTTTACTGATCTTTCAACGGGTTCGCCAACTGCCTGGGCCTGGAGCTTCGGAAACGGAAATACTGCCGCAACTCAAAACCCTAGTGCTACCTACTTAACCCCCGGAACATACACTATAACCTTAACCGCTTCAAAACCTGGTTCTTCAAGTAATTTTTCAATTTCAATAACAGTATTTTCAAAACCTGTTGCAGATTTCACTAGCAATGTTACTACTACCACATGTATTGGCGACCTAGTAACATTTACCGATGCTTCAACTCCGGGAGGTGGAACATTAACAACCTGGAACTGGGATTTTGGCGATGGCTCAACTCAAATTACATCAAATGGAATTGGAACACACACATATTCAACAGCAGGAACTTACCCGGTAAGTCTATTGCTTTTCGATAACAATGGATGTTCCGGAAGCATCATAAAAAATATAATTGTATTGCCGGCACCGGCAGCTGCTTTCTCCGGCTCTCCTTTACATTCCTGTATAGCACCCTTAACTGTTACGTTTACAAATTCATCAGCATTTACAGGAACTGTAACCTATATCTGGGATTTTGGTGATGGAGGCTCCTCCACACTGGTAAGTCCTGCACATACATACAATTCCACAGGAACATATACTGTTACATTAGTTATAGTTCAGGGAGCATGTACCGATACAATCGTTAAAAATAATTATGTCGTTATTGAAGATATGCTTGCTGATTTTTCTGTAAGCAATGATTCTATTTGTTTAGGGCAATCCGTTACTTTTACTGATGTATCAACTCCTCTTTCTGTTTCCAGGACATGGGATTTTGGTGATGGTAGTACTTCTACAATAGCTAATCCATCTCATATTTATGCTGCTGCCGGCACATACACTGTTTCGTTACTGAATGCTACTGATCCTTTCTCCTGTTCTGATTCTGAAATAAAAGTTGGGTATATTACTGTATTTCCTATTGCTGTTGCAGCATTTACAGCAAATAACACAGCAGGTTGTGCTGTTCCTTTTACGGTTAATTTTACTGATAATTCTACAAATGCAACTACCTGGTCATGGAATTTTGGTGATGGAGCAACTTCTCTTCTTCAAAATCCATCTCATGTATATACCTTACCGGGCACTTACACCGTGACTTTAATTGCATCAAATGCGAATGGTTGTTCGAATACAATTATCAAAACAAATTATATTGTTATTTCTCTTCCTGTTGCAAACCTTACTGCAACGCCTCGTAACGGTTGTGTGCCCTTGACTGTGAATTTTACAAGTACAAGCACTTCCAGTATTGATCCAATTGCAAATTACAATTGGAATTTTGGCGATGGAACAATTATAAATACCGCAGTTTCTACAACATCTAATGTATATAATTTACCGGGTGTTTACACAGTTACTTTGATCATTACTACAACATCGGGTTGCTTGGATACGATTATTATGAACAATTATATTAGAACAGGAACTACTCCAACTGCCAATTTTAGTGTAGTTGATAGAAATCTCTGTCATGGTGCAATGGCAACGTTTACGGATCTATCAGTCGGGGCCGACTCTGCTTATTGGAAATTTGGCCTTCCTCCGGAACTTGCGGAAGGAACTTTTTCTACCCCTTCCGGTGCTGTGATGCCATACAATCCTGTAACATCCGTGTTTCCGGATACCGGCACTTTTTCTGTAATGCAAATAGTTTATTACAATGGCTGTCCGGATACCCTTATTCTTAATGATACCATACGAATACTGCCTCCTAAGCCACTGTTTAATTATAGATTGAACTGTTCAAATTATTATACCGTAACTTTTGCAGATACTTCATGGGGTGCAACTACCTGTGATTGGTATTTTGGCGATGGAAATAGTTTGCTGGCACAACCTCCATTAACTCCTTTTACACACACCTACTTAACAAGAGGAACATATACTGTTAATATGGTTGCACATAATTCAGTTGTAAATTGCCAGGATTCAATTACCCATACATTTACTATCGCTGAGCCACTTGCACAATTTACCACATTGCCTGTTAAAGGCTGTTATCCTTTACCCGTTTCCATCTCCAATACTTCGCAGGATGCAAGTGCTTTACTTTGGGATTTTGGCGATGGAACTGCTACTTCCAATTTAGTGAATCCTCCTGTTCATACATTTGCATTACCTGCAACCGATACGGTAGTGCTTATAATTACTGATGTGAATGGCTGTAAGGATACAACAACACAGCAAGTTGTTGTGCAAGGTCCTGTTCCATTATTTACTGCCGATACCTTAACAGGTTGTACTCCCTTACTTGTCACCTTTGCTGACACATCGATCTCGGATTCAACACTTACTAATTGGACATGGAATTTTGGTGATGGAACGGCTGTTCAAAATACAAACAATGATACCATCTCTCATACTTATTTTACACCGGGTTTATATACGGTAACAATGACTGTTACTGATATAAACTTATGTACAAAAACAATAGTTAAAACAAATTATATTCAACCAACCTTCCCTTCTCCTTCATTTACGCTTGACACCTTTGCCTGCAGAGGAGATCTGCTTACTTTCAATGCTACTGCAACCAGTGCAGTCGGGCCGGGAGTAATTTATTCCTGGAACTTTGGTGATGGAACTAATGGTAATGGATTGATAGTTACGCATTCCTATGCACTTGATAATTTATATGCTGTTACACTTACTGTTACTGATAAAAATGGTTGCGATTCTTCTTTAACGCAAACAGTTTTAATTCAAAAACCAGTAGCCGGATTTAAGGATACTGTTCTTTTGGAAGGTTGCGGTTTTGCGAATATACAATTTACGGATACTTCTGCTGGAACATCCATAAATTCATGGCAATGGAATTTTGGCGATGGAGGTTCTTCCACCTCACCTGATCCAACCCATACCTATACTGTTCCGGGAATGTACACGGTTAGCCTGATCGTAACAAATGCCGGTGGTTGTATTGATACCGTTTCTTTGGATAGTATCGTTATTGTTCCGGGTCCTTTTGGAACATTCTCATTTACACCAAATAGCGGTTGCCGGCCTCTTGAAGTTACCTTCACATCCTTCAGTGATAATTCAACAAGTTACATTTGGGATTTTGGTGATGGAACTGTTGTACCAACAACCGATACCACTATTACTCATATTTATACAAATGATATTGTGGCAACTCCAATTTTGCTGATGAGCAATACCCTTTCTGATAGCAGTACGTGCCAGCTGGCTGCTCCATCGGCAGGACAAATAAATGTATCTACTCTTATCAATGTAACTATTGATTCTTCGGTTGTTACCCTTGATCAGGATGAAGCATTTACCATATTATCTACAGTTGGAAATGTAACAGGTGTTGCTGTTTATTCCTGGTCACCGGCAGATGGGTTGAGTTGCACAACTTGTCAAACGCCTATCATTGTTGGAAATGGAAGCGGACAAACTGTTACCTATACTTTAACTGTAACCGATCCTACTTCCGGATCTTGTATTGGTGATGATATAATAAATATTATTTTCACGGTCTGCGAAAACGACATTTCAATTCCAAATGTATTTACACCCAATGGGGATGAAATAAATGATTATTTTGATATCAAAGGAACTTGCGAAAGCGATAGTTATTTATTCCGGATTTATGATAGATGGGGAATAAAAGTGTTTACGTCTGAATTTGGAAAACTTTCCTGGGATGGCCGCACAACAAGTGGAATGGAAGCTGTAGAAGGAGTTTATTATTATGTACTTCAGATGAATGATAAATTCCTTACAGGATTTCTTCAGTTGATCAGATAGTTACGGTTCACTCAAAAAGTTGCGCTCCGCATTTGTTGGAATCAATGATGCTTAATTTAAAAAAATGCTTGTTAGTTTGATGTGTGCGAGCTTTGAGCAAACGCGATGTCGAGAAGCAGTGAACTCGGTTTTTATTGAAGGTCTTGGTGCGAGCTTTAGCCGCGCACTTAGACATTCAAAAAAATGGAGAGAGGAGCGGAGGAATCGTTTGCTCTTGAATTTTTGTTTCCTTTTTGTTCAAGCAAAAAGAAAAAGAGGTGCAAAGAAAATAAGGATTTTGTGTTTAAGCATTTGCACCAGACACAATTAGAATTCTTTGAAAGCATCTACAATTTTTGTTTTCTTGGGGGTTAAGTGAACCATAATTAAAGCAAAGTCAAATATAAGACAGACCAATGAATTTTTGCTTTTCAAGGAGAGGGTTTGGCTGAGGTCTTTAAAAAACTGTTTAAAATTTGAATGTTTTTAAAACTCTATCCGATATCCGAAATAAGGAAACAAACCTAATTGATATTCGTTCTGCAGGCTTTGGGTATCCTTATTATAGGATTGTTGTAATATATTCTGTGTATCGAAAATATTCTCTACCACTACAAATAAACTTTGCGAAGTTTTTTTTCTATTGGTTTTAAAGGAAAGCTTTACATCAAAGCGCGAATAATCTTTTAGTTTTTTAGAAAACGCTTCCTTATCAATGTAAATAGCTGTGTTCGCCAGTTTGGATCTTTTCAGGTCAATGGGGGTATAGCGGTTTCCACCTGCCTGAGTATATTTTAAATCGAGGGATAATGCCCTGTTTTTATTTTTACCCAAAGTCAATTCATATCCTGCAAGGGTATTAAAAACATAGCCTCCGTTGTAACTCGTATTGTGTTCAACATTGTTGCTTCCCTTGTATTTGGAATCATAAACAGAAGCTGTCACTAAAAAATAATAATGTTTGCTGAAGAATTTTTCTATCGTAATTTCTAACCCATAGTTTTGTCCATTACCATTATTTACCAATGTATCAACCAGTGGGATTCCATCTAAAGCATTACCAACATTGATCATAGAAAAGGAAGAGTTCCAGTTTTTCTGAACAGGTACATTATAAACATATTGATAATACGATTCGAATTTGAAACGAAAATTTTTCGCGAAATTAAAGTCATAACTTAAAATGGCATGTTGACTTTTTGAAAGATCCAGATTTCGATTGCTTCTGTAATAGCTATTAGCAGAAGGAATGTACGTTTCGTAAAAATAATATATAGTAGGCTGCATCTGGCTGTGCATACCATATCCAATACTTAAACTTTGTTTTGGTGATAATTGAAAACGCATTCCCAGTCTTGGTTCCAGGGCTTGTGTTGTATTCAACAAAAAATTCTGGTAATGGATTCCGGTATTAATTGAAATTTTATTACTTGGCCGGAATTGCCAATGAACAAAGCTTTGTATTAATCCGGCATAAGAATTATTTACATTTAATTTATCGATGTATTTTCCATATTTCGTTGAATAAGTAAATTGTCGGGCATCAAAATAAAGTTCCTGATAAGTGATTCCGGTTTTAATTAAATGACGCGAATTCAGTTTAGCTGTGATGGTATAATTAGCAACATAATTTGCTTCTGTAGATAAATTTTTTGCAGTTAAAAATTTAGCCCTGTTGGTAGGAGATAGTGTATCAATGTATGCATCCAGATATGTTCCGGAAACGGAGAGCGAAAGTTTTCCTGAAACCTTCGTATTGAAAAAATAGATATTGGAAATTCCGCAGGCACCCATACTGCTTTTAAAGATCAGATCTTCACCTTTCGAGATATAGGACCAATCACTTGATTTATGCTCACTATCCAAAATGGATAATTTACTCATCCCTCCAATGCCCCATAATGTAAATACTCCCGCTTTTTGTGTGGGCACATTTACTTTAAAGGATAGGTCCTGGTATTGCGGACTGGCAGAAACACCAAAACGAATTCCCAATTTATTAAAAATTTCTAATGTGGAATACCTGTAATTTATCAGATACGAACTTCCCTGTTTTTTAGAGATGGGGCCTTCTGCGCCAAGCTCAACACCATTTACACCAAGCTGACCGGTGTATTCATTTCGTTCGTTGTTCCCGTTACGTAATTTCAGATCAAAAACAGCAGCTACTTTATTCCCATATTCTGCAGGAAAAGCGCCGGTTAAAAAATCGGAATTACCCAATACATTATTGTTCAACATGCTGATTGGTCCGCCTGTAGCGCCTTGTGCCGAAAAATGATTGGGATTCGGAATGTCAATTCCTTCCAGGCGCCACAATACGCCAAGCGGTGAATTACCGCGAACAATAATATCATTACGTGCATCATTGCCCGATGAAACACCTGCATAGTTGGCAACCATTTTACTAGGGTCGCCCCTGCTGCCTGCATATCTGCCGGTTTCTTCTGCCTGAAAATTACGGGAGCTAACCGTAACCAAATCGTTATTTGCTTTTGTTTTATCTGTTTCTGCAACAACTTCAACAGCAGCTGAGGTATATACTTTTTCCTGTAATTCAATTGTTAAAACAACTTCTTTCCCGGATGTAACAATGATGTTGCTTAACACCGCATCTTCATAACCTATGGAGGTAACTTTTAATGCCCGTCTCCCAACCGGAATTTTTTCTAACCGGAATTTTCCATCTACATCACTTGTTGAACCGATCAATGTATCACTGTTGAGCAAAATAATGTTCGCACCGAATAATATCGATTTTGAATCAGCATCAATTACTTTTCCACGAATGGTTTGTGTATAGGTTTGGGCATTCCCAAGAATGGAAATTAAAAAGAATAAAAATAGAAAGAAGTATTTTTTCACAATGCAAAAGTAATATTGTTATTGAAACTATTAAAAGAATATATATATGTTAAGCGGAGCGTCCCGCTCCGCTTTGTTTAACCGGCATCTTGCCGTATTAATTATAAATATTTTGATGAAATGTTTTACCAAAGGCGGGGTAACTTTGTTAGAAAGGTCAGAGCGGGACACTCTGACAAACTATTTTATCAGTTGGTCTTCGAAATGTTTTTATTATAAATTTTTCGTATAAAAATTATTAAAAAATAAAAGATAAATACAGTTACCGCATAAAGAACTTTATCAAATGTTAACGAGCCATTAAAAAGTTGGATAACTATAATTAGCCCAGTCACAATAGCAAATGTGCCTACCATCATAAATAATAAATCAACAATGTTTTTAAGCTTCATTTTTTGATCGTTTAATAATTTACTTTTTCAAAAACAAACGACTTTTTTGAAGGAATAAAACGGTAATATGAAATTTCATCTCTATTAAAAAATCTAGCAAGAGGTTGATCTTCTATTATACTTATATCCGTTATTAATTTGTGAGAAAAAATTCCATTAGCATAGTTTAATGAAATGTAATTATTTCCTGAATTGTATAGGACTCCTGTATTCTTATCATTTGAAGTTTGATATGAAAATTTATAATATCCTGCCTCTTTTCTTTTTAAAAGTGCTCCCAAAAGATCCTGTTCGTAAACCATTCCTTGAAAACCTGAATTTGCAGGCGTTTTTTTATCAAAATCTGATAGCTTATTATTTTTTACCCATTTTAGTGTTTCATATTTTGTTGAAACAGGTTTTAGTTCAGGATTGATCTCAAGAAAAGTAAAACCATACGTTTGATAACAAACAGACGATGAAGCACTCGTAGTAATTCCACCCGTTGCACTCTGAGACTGAGCTGTACCCGTTTTCGTGTAAATCCTCATATTCTCTCCTAGAAGTTCATAATTCCCTTTTTGATTTTTTGTTATTTTTTGAAAACGCATGAACTTTCTTTGCATCTCATCCTCATCTATGTTTGCAATTGTGAGTTGACTAAATTCAAAATTGCTTTTATGTATAATTTTACCTGCCTTATTCAAACTGAGAAAATAATACCCATGCATTTGTTCTAATTGTTCTCTTTTGGGAAGTGTTTTTATTTTTTCGTTATCATAATAATTTCCAGCTAAGAGTATAGAACCATTTGATTGATCAAAATATAAATCAGATAAGGCAAGTTTCAAGTCAGTATTATCAAGTTCAAGTTTGGTTACAAATAGAATCTTACCTTCCTTATAATTGATACTCAATAAATATTCTCCACTATTGTCTCCCCAATTGCTTATATATAAATAGACCCAATCATTATTTGAATAGAAATTATATGTTCTAACATTATCAAATTTCGATAAATCAATTTCCCATTTATGAGAATAGGATTGAAATAACTCATTATCATTTCTTTTATAACCAATTAATTTAGTCGGTTCTTTATACGCATTATTGTTTATGTTTGAGATGCCAAAACCTGTAGAAACTCTGTTTTTACGGAACAATTTCAGCATATTTTCTCCAATCTCTAAATCATATTCCCCATGCATATTATCTATTATACTATTAGGATAATACTTGTTTTGATCTTGCTTGGCATAATCTTCTTTAAGTATAGAGATTTCATTTTTTCCGTATTCATCAAACGATAAGAACTTCAAATTTTTATCTAATTTTAAGACTGCTCCTTTAGTGCCCAATAAGTTGTATGCAAAGCTAAATTTATACCCATAAAAATATGTTTGACATGAAGCCCCTTTCGCCTCTATAAGTTGCATAAAATTTTCTATTTCATTTAATTTTTTGTCATACTTTAGTACATGAAAATTATTTTCTTTTCCTTCTTTTGTAACCCCATATATCAAATAACCGTCTTCATTTTCTAAAATATTTGAATTGTTAACTTCGGAGGTTATTTTTTGCGCAAGTGAAAGGAATGAAAAAGTAAAATATACCAGGAGCAATAAGAGTGTTTTTTTCATGAAATAAAGTTTTAGGAAGGTGTAATTTGCTTTTTTTTACCGCAATCTACAAACTAAAACATATTCCTTCCAAACATTAAAAACTTAATCCATCATTATCATTAACTTTGAACTCTAAAATATTACAAATGAATTTTTTTGAACAGTTCGGTATAGCAATTAAAGCATATATAAAAGCAATTTCATTTGTTTTTAATAATGGCTTGTGGATCTATTTTTTATATCCATTTATTATTTCTCTTTTACTATTTTTTGGCGGATTTGCGTTGGTTCACCAGTTCTCCGATTTTGTCAGAAGCTGGTTGATGGGTATTGTTGATCCATACATGGCGAGTTCTTCATGGCTGAGTTATCTTACAAATGCTTTGAGTTTTATAGTGAACATTTTATTTGCAATTATTTTTTATTTTTTTTATTCTGCAATTGTAAAATATATCGTTTTGATAGTGATGTCGCCAGTAATGGCTCTGCTTTCTGAAAAAGCGGAAGAAATAATTACCGGTAAAAAATATAAATTTAATTTCTCTCAATTGTTAAAGGATGTTTTAAGAGGCATTTCCATAGCTATTCGAAATATGCTTATTGAATTAAGTATCATTTTGATTTGCTTTATTTTAGTTTGGATCCCTGTCATCGGTTGGTTGAGTCCAGTTTTTTTATTCATAGTTTCCTATTACTTTTACGGCTTTTCTATGATTGATTATACCAGTGAAAGACGCAAATTGAATGTATCGCAAAGTGTTGCCTACATTCGAAAAAATAAAGGATTGGCTATTGGAAATGGTTTTGTTTTTGCTTTACTTTTTGCCTTTCCAATCATTGGAGCAATAGCAGTAGCGGTGCTTGCCCCTGTTGCAGCAACTATTGCAGTGTTGGAGATAGAAAAATGAGTAAAGATTTAGGAAGTTTAAATGAAGGAGCAGGGTGTCAGGTGGGGTTGTGGTCATGACTTTTTCGAAGGGAGGGAAGAAGATTGAAATCCGGAAAAACAAGAAAAAATTAGATGCTATTGTTATAGAATGTGTTTATGGAAAAAATTAAAATATCAGTAGTATCCTATTTGAATTCAAAACCATTTATTTATGGTTTACAACATGCTGAGATCTTAAATGAAATTGATCTTCAATTGGATATTCCATCCGTTTGTGCTCAAAAACTATTGGATGGAAAAGTGGATATAGGTTTAATTCCTGTTGCGGTAATTCCGAAATTAAAGGAACATTACATCATCAGCGATTATTGTATTGGTGCAGTCGGAAAAGTCGCATCCGTTATGTTATATAGCAATGTTCCTTTACAGGAGATCAAAACGGTTTTGTTGGATTATCAGTCGCGCACTTCGGTAGCATTGGTAAAAGTATTGGCCAAAAATTTCTGGAAAATTGATCCGGAATGGATCCCGACTACAACTGATTATGAAAATAATGTTTCCGGAACTACTGCTGCCGTAATTATTGGTGACAGAACATTCGGAATGGAAAACAAATATGCTTATTCTTTTGATCTGGCCGAAGAGTGGCAAAAATTCACCCAATTACCTTTTGTCTTCGCTTGCTGGGTTTCTACTAAAAAATTAACGGAACAATTTCTTTATGATTTTAACCGGGCTTTAAAACATGGTCTTGAAAATCGCCCCTTGTTAATCAATGAATTAGAGGCAAGTGGAAAATATAAAACGAATGTTGATGAATATTTAAATAAAAGCCTGAGTTATGAGTATGATGCTGCTAAAAGACAAGCTTTAGCTTTATTTTTGAACTATCTGGTAAAAGTTTAGAAATAATATTCTGTATTTTGGTTTTAATCAATATATTTGTTTCTATTCAAAAAATGAAGAATGAGATATTGAATGTGACAAAAAAATTATCTACACATGAAAAAAATTATGACTATTTCCTTGTTGATTTTCTTTTCCATGGGAAATTTGCCGGCTCAAAAGAATATACTTGAAAAAAGTGAGGATCAGGTGAAAATGTTTAATGCGCAGCAACGTTTTTTTGCCGGAGATTTCCAGGGGGCATTAAATATCTACAGCGATGTATTAAAAGGAAAACCGAATGATGCAAGTCTTACATTTCATATTGCCGAATGTTATTTTGAATTGGGACAATATGAGCAAGCACTCGAAAATGCCGAGAAAGCAAGATCCATTGATCCAAAAGCAAATGAAAATATTCCATTATTATTAGGAAAACTATACCAGCGAAATGTAAAATTTGAAGAAGCACTTACTGAATTTGCAAACTATAAAATAGTAGTTGCCGCAGATGCAAAAAAGATAAAAGAAAGCGATGTTGATTATTATATTGCACAGGTTAATACTGCTAAAGATATGATGACAAAACCTGTAGATGTTAAGATTGATAATATGGGTGATCTGATCAATTCAGAATATGATGATAAGGGGCCATCCATTACAGCCGATGGCAAAATGCTGATCTTCAATTCCAGACGACCGGGTAAGTCAACAAAATTGGATTTGGAAGGCGATAAAAAATATTTTGAAGACATTTATGTTTCACGATGGGACAGTGTTAATAAGCTATGGAGTACTGCAGAATTAATTACTGGCTCAATCAATACAGAAGGACATGATGCATGTACCAGTATTTCTCCGGATGGCAAACAAATTTTTATTTATAAAAATGATATCGAAAGTGAATCACGCGGAGGGGATATTTATTTTTCCCGTTTAGGTTCTTCCGGAAAATGGGGCGCTCCTCAGTCAATGGGAAAACCTATAAATACTACCTATTGGGAAGGTGGGGCCTGTATCTCTCCGGATGGAAAAACCCTTTATTTTGTAAGCGAACGTCCGGGTGGTATTGGGCATAGTGATATTTACATGGTGAACAAAAAAAGTCGTACAGAGTGGGATGTGCCTGTAAACATTGGAGATGTTGTAAATACAACAGAGGATGAAGGAGGGATATTTTTAGCACCTGATGGAAAATCTTTATTTTTTAGTTCAAAGGGTCACAACAGCATGGGTGGGTACGATATTTTTAAAACTGTTTTTGATAAAGGGCTGTGGTCAACACCTCAAAATTTAGGTTATCCAATTAATAGCATTAATAATGATGTTAGTTTTACCATATCCATTGATGCGCAAACCGGTTACTTTTCAAGCGATAGAAAAGGTGGTTTAGGGGAGCGTGATATTTATAAAGTGGATCTTACTAATTATCCTGTTCTTGAAAAAGAAATGAAACTTAAGGTTGTAAACCTGGGGCCGGCTATGGCTATTTTAAGAGGTGATATATTTAATGCCACAGATGGTAATGCCATGGAAGCTGAACTTTTCATATATGATGCGGAGGGAAAACAAGTCGGTAACACTTCTTCCAATTCCGGAAGTGGAGAATATTTTATTACCCTTGAAGCAAATAAAACCTACCAGGTAAAAATTAATATGCCGGGTTACAAACCAATTGATGAAAAAGTGGAAGTAAAAGCAGCCAAAGAAGGTGCTACTACTGTTGTAAAACACTACTTGTTATATAAAGAGAAGTAAAAAATTTTATTATATTGAAAAGTCCCTTCATTTTATTAATGGAGGGATTTTTTATGCTCCTGTTTAATCAATAGAATTCCTCGAAGCTTTGATGGTGTAAAGTGTTTGCCGCAGATTTGCAGATTATGTTTTTGTATTTGAAATTACATTATACAATTACCGAATGTATTTTGATCCAAATACAATACCATTAGCTTATATAAAATATACCAATTATTTCCCTCTCTTTCGGAGAGGGACTAAGGGTGAGGTCAGAAAAAAAAACTGTTTTATATAAGCTATTGATATTACCACATAGGAACATAGATTTTAACGCTCTTATGACAAATATCATAAAAATAAATGCGCATAAAAGTTGTTGATAATCAGTCGATTAAATCATTTTCGTTATTTTGAGTAATTCTAAATAGGTTTGATGACATTTTCATGACATTAACCTCCTAATAACATAGGAAATTTGAGGAAAGAAAAATAAAAGTTGTGATTAGAACAAAAATTATAGCATTTACCCACAAAACTACTGACTTAAATGAGATCGGAAAATTGCACATTGACGAAGCTCAATTGCAGGAACGCTTAGATCATTTGAAAATAACATCAGTAGTGGATGAATTACAATATCTTTCTACCTGTAACCGTGTTGAATTTATGCTTTCCTATAATGGAAACATCGATAAAAAATTTCTAAAATTGTTTTTCGGAGCATTTGATTCTAAATGGAAAGAAGCTGATATAAATTGGGCAATTAACAATGCACAGGTTTTTGAAGGCGAAGAGGCGTTGCGTCATTTGTTTAATGTAGCATCTTCAATCGATTCATTGGTTGTTGGTGAAAGAGAAATAATTACACAAGTTCGTAATGCATATGAAAAATGTTCGAACTTAAATCTTACAGGTGATTTGATCCGTTTGGCAATCAAGAGAACAATTGAAGTTGCCAAAGACGTTTATACGCATACCAACATTGCTCGCAATCCCGTTTCCGTTGTCTCATTGGCTTACCGTAAGTTACGTGCATTGAATGTAAAACAAGATGCACGTTTCCTGATCATCGGTTCAGGTGTTACGAATACAACCATGGCGAAATATTTGAAAAAACATGAGTTTGCTAACTTCTCTGTTTTTAACCGCACCTTGGAAAATGCACAAAAATTAGCTGAAGAATTAAAAGGGAAAGCATATCCTCTGTCGGAACTAAAAAACTTTAAACTAGGTTTTGATATTATTGTTACGTGTACTGGTGCTGCTGAAAGTATTATTACTCCTGAAATTTACAAGAGTTTGGTTGGAGACGACAGATCTAAAAAAATTGTAATTGATCTTGCAATTCCGAATGACCTTGATGCAGAAATTTTAAAGAATTACGATGTTAATTTAATTGCAATAAATAATTTACAGGAAGTTGCAAAAGAAAATTTGTTGGCTCGTGAACAGGAAATGCAAGCTTGCAATGCGATCATCGAACGGAATATTGAAGAGTTCAAGCAGATCATCAAAACACGTAAGGTGGAGTTAGCAATGAGCGAAGTGCCAAAGAAAATGAAAGCAATTCGTGAAACAGCAAACGAAGTTTTTGCAAAGGAATTAGAAAGTCTGGATGTTCAATCAAAAGAAACATTGGATAAAATTCTTTCCTACATGGAAAAAAAATACATCAGCGTTCCGATGAAAATAGCAAAAGAAATTTTGATAGAGGACGCTAAAACAAAATAAAATGTGAGCCCGAAAGGGCTTTTATTTTATAAATAAAAAAATTGGAACGCAGATTTATTAAGAGCGTTAAGATTAAAAAATGATAAAATAAATTTATATTACATTGAATCATAAATCACGCGTTACAAAAAAAATCTAATTTTATCTTAATAATCATAAAGAAGGACTTTTGTTTTATAAATAAAAAAGTTGGAACACAGATTTAGCAAGATCGTTATGATTTAAAATAATAAATTAAATTTGCGTTACATAAAATCATAAATCACCCAGTACAATCATAAAATCTTAGTTTATCATAATAATCATAAAGATCCGCGTTCCCATATTTGGAATGACATAAACAAATGGAGAGAAAAATAATCATAGGAAGCAGAGGAAGCGATCTTGCTTTATGGCAAGCAAATCATATTTTACGTAAGGTTCAGAAACTTGGACTAACAGCAGAATTAAAAATTATCACCACACAAGGTGATGCCATTCAGGATCTCAGTTTTGATAAACTCGAAGGAAAAGGTTTCTTTACCAAGGAAATTGAAGATGCCTTATTAAAAAAAGAAATTGATCTTGCGGTTCATTCACACAAGGATCTGCCAACCACATCACCTGAAGGATTAAAGATAGCAGCTGTTTCGGAGCGGGAAGATGCTGCTGAACTTGTTTTGATCCTTAAAGAAAGTGTGGACAATGGTCAAAAATTTGCATTCAAAAAAAATGCAATTGTTGGTACATCCTCTGCGCGCAGAAAATCACAATTACTGGCTTTTCGTAATGATATAAAAATTGAAGACTTACGCGGAAATGTTCCTACACGAATTCAAAAATTGCGGGATAAAAAATACGATGCCATCATGTTGGCTGCTGCAGGTGTAGAACGGTTGCATATTGATCTGAGCGAATTTAAGGTTCTGCGATTGGATCCAAAAGAATTTATTCCTGCCCCCGCACAAGGTGTTTTAGGTTTGCAGATTAGGGAGGATGATCATGAATTATTTGAATACATCAATAAATTAAATTCCGAAAAAGTAGAAGATATTATTGGTGTGGAACGTAAGGTCTTGAATTTATTTGATGGTGGCTGTCAATTACCATTAGGTGTTTATTGCATAAAAGAAGATAATAAATTTAAAGTGTGGACATCAAAAGCCGATGCCTGGAATACAATGCCAAAACGTTTGTATTTCGAGTCGTTTACCGATGAAGGATTGGCAGAAAAAATTGTAAATGCCTTAAACACTATAAAAGGAAAATCTGTTTTAATAACCCGTGACCTGAAAGAGGACTCCTTCTTTAAAAAAGTGCTGGAAGGTAACGGATACAAGGTACAAGGTGTTTCGTTCATCGAAACAAAAAAAGTAAACATTTCCAGCATACCACATACTGATTGGATATTTTTTGCAAGCTCCAATGCAGTGGAACATTTCTTCGGACAGAATCCCGAATTAAAACCAAAAACAAAATTTGGGGCAATTGGAAAATCAACGGAACTGGAATTAAAAAAACACAACCGGAATGCTGCATTCGTTGGTTCTATCAATGATACAAAAGTGGTCGGAAAAAAATTCGCAAAAGCTGTTGGAGAAGAAACTGTTTTATTTCCCCAGGCAAAAGGTGGATTACGAACCGTTCAACAGCAGTTTACTGATGACGCGAAATTAATTGATCTGGTTGTTTACGAAACAGTAAAAAAAGAAAATACAAAACTACCGGAAGTTGAAATACTCGTATTTACAAGCCCATCAAACGTGGTTTCTTATTTTGCCCAAAGGGCTCCTAACGGAGAAAAAGGAAAAATTACTGCTGATCAAAAAGTAATAGCAATCGGTAAATCAACAGAAAAAAAATTGAAAGAGTTAGGAGTAGAAAACTGTTTGCTACCTGCTTCATTTGATGAAGTAGGATTAGCGGAAGCGGTTTTCGGAATTAGCTAATGAAAAGGTGGGAACGCAGATTAGTTAGGATTTTTAAGATTAAAAATGATTAAATAGTTTTTTTTTAATCATAAAACATCATAGTAAATAGTTAAAATCTTGTTTTATCATAACCATCATAAAAATCTGCGTTCCAATAAAAAGTATAAAAATCAATGTTCAATAATATGATACAACGTCCCCGTAGATTAAGAAAAAATACAATCGTTCGTGAAATGATTGCCGAAACACGTCTTTCGAAAGACATGTTTATTTATCCCTACTTTGTAGTAGATGGAAAAAATATTGTTCATCCAATTGATGCAATGCCGGGAATCAATCATTATTCAGTGGATGAATTAGTGAAGGATGTTGAAAAGGGATTGAAAGTGGGCATCAATAAAATATTATTATTTGGTGTGGGGGAACAAAAAACGGTGGATGCAAGTTCTTCGTTCAGTAACAATTCTATTGTTGTAAAAGCTGTAAGAGCTTTGAAAGAAAAATTTGGAGAAAGTGTTTATGTGATCACAGATGTGTGTGTATGTGCCTATACAACACATGGTCATTGCGGAATATTACATGATGATTATGTTCACAATGACTCCTCAGTGGAGGTGCTGGCAAAAATGGCCTTGGCTCATGCTCAGGCAGGTGCTGATATGGTCGCCCCAAGTGACATGATGGATGGCAGAATTGCAGCAATGCGCACATTGCTTGATAAAAATAATTTTGAGAATGTTGCCATCATGTCTTATTCTATTAAGTATGCATCAGCCTATTATGGACCTTTCCGCGAAGCAGCCGACTCTGCACCACAAAAAGGCGATCGGAAATCCTATCAGATGGATTACAGAAATGGAAATGAATCAATGGTGGAAGGAATGTTGGATGAAGCAGAAGGTGCAGATATTTTAATGGTAAAACCTGCATTGGCATATATGGATGTGATCTTTAATTTAAGACAAAATACCCTTCTGCCAATAGCATGTTATAATGTTTCCGGTGAATATTCAATGGTGAAGGCAGCAGCGAAAAATGGTTGGATCGATGAGCAAAAAATTGTGATGGAAAATATGTATGCTTTCGCAAGAGCAGGTGCTAATCTCATTATTACCTATCATACAAAGGATATTTTAGAAAAAGGCTGGTTGTAATTGGTTGATTAGTTAAATAGTTGATTGGTTGATTTGGTAAGGGGGATTTGAAAATTGTTTTTGTTTTTTAAATTTGTTTAGGAAAACGTCTGTTTATTTTTATGGACGTTTTTTTTGTTAATAATCCATTTCAAATCGCATACTATTTTCGGTTATTTTTATAAATTCAATTTAACCACATTTGACATAGGAAAAAGATAAAAACAAAGACAAATTAATTTTGCACATAGTATTTCTATGAATAAAGCAAGGCGTCTATGGAATAAACTTAAACACTATGTTTCTATGTGGTTAAAAATTAGTTGACAGTCATTAAAATTTATTTCAACCGCATGTCCGAAACACCAAAAAAACTTTTTTTACTTGATGCCTTTGCATTAATTTATCGTGCTTATTTTGCCTTTGCTAACAATCATCGCATCAACTCAAAGGGCTTAAATACTTCTGCCATTCTGGGTTTTACAAACACTTTGTTGGAAGTTCTTAAAAAAGAAAAACCTTCGCATATCGCTGTTGTATTCGATACTTCTGAACCTACTGTTCGTCATATTGAGTTTGCCGAATACAAAGCACATCGGGAAGCAATGCCCGAAGATCTTTCTTTGTCCATCCCATATATCATAAAGGTGATTGAAGGATTTAATATTCCAGTACTTTATTCAAATGGGTTTGAAGCGGATGATGTGATCGGAACTCTTGCGAAAAAAGCGGAAGCAAAAGGTTTTATCACCTATATGATGACGCCTGATAAGGATTACGGGCAATTAGTCTCTGATAAAATTTTTATTTACAAACCTGCCCGCATGGGAAATGGTGCAGAAATAATGGGGGTAAATGAAGTTTGTAAAAAATGGGATATAAAAAATGTAGATCAGTTAATTGATATTTTGGGTTTGATGGGCGATAAGGTGGATAATATTCCGGGTATTCCGGGAGTAGGCGAAAAAACAGCCATTCAGCTGGTCAAGGATTTTGGTACCATTGAAAATTTATTGCAAAATACCGATCAATTAAAAGGTAAATTAAAAGAGAAAGTGGAGCAAAATAAGGATAAGGCCATTCAATCAAAATGGTTGGCAACAATCATTTGTGATGTTCCAATTGAGCTGGATGAAAAAGCGTTGGAAATAGAAGAGCCCAACAGAGATGCATTGAAGGAATTGTTTCTGGAATTAGAATTCAGAAGATTAGCTGAGCAGATGGGAATGGCAAACCTCACCCCAACCCTCTCCGAAGGAGAGGGAGTTGTATTAGTTGAAAAAACAAAAGCACAAGCGAAAAAAATAAGCACAAATCCCAACCAAATAGACCTGTTTGGTGTTGAAGAAGAAATTGCCGAACAAGATAGCCCCGACAACTCCCCTCTCCTTCTTTCAAGGAGCGAGGCCGGGGAAGGGGTTCTTTCGGAAACTAATAGAGCCACTATTTCAACAACTCCACACACCTATTTCCTGATTGATACCAAAGAAAAACTTGAACAATTAATTTCAGATCTTAACAATCAATCTGTTTTTTGTTTTGACACTGAAACAACCGGATTAGATGTTCAAACTGCTGAACTGGTTGGAATGTCTTTTGCATTCACCATTTCAGAAGCGTATTACATACCTGTTCCTGAAAATCAGGAAGAAGCACAACAACTGGTTAATGAATTCAAATTCGTTTTTGAAAATGAAAATAGTACCAAAATTGGACAAAATATTAAATATGATCTGTCGATTTTAAAGAGATATGGAATAGAAATAAAGGGAAAATTATTTGATACCATGGTGGCGCATTTCCTTATTCAGCCGGAGATGCGACATGGGATGAATGTGCTTGCCGAAACGTATTTGAATTATTCTCCTGTTTCAATTGAAACATTGATCGGTAAAAAAGGCAAAGGGCAATTAAATATGCGTGCTGTTCCAATCGAAGAAATAAAAGAATATGCAGCGGAAGATGCAGATATTACTCTTCAGCTTAAAAATGTATTTGAGCCATTGCTTATTGAAACACATACAAAAAAATTATTTGAGGAAATTGAAATTCCACTTATCCCTGTATTGGCTGATATGGAAGCCGAAGGTATTGCACTGGATAAAAATGCTTTGCAGGACTTAGCACTTGAATTAGAAAAAGATATTCTGGTGGTGGAAAATGAAATCCAAGCTATGGCAGGTACACCATTTAATGTTTCATCACCAAAACAAGTAGGAGATATTTTATTTGAAGTACTACGAATAGTTGAAAAACCAAAGAAGACAAAAACAGGACAGTATGCAACAGGCGAAGATGTATTGTCAAAATTAGTTGGCAAACATGCAATTGTTGGAAGAATATTGGACTATCGCGAACTCGTAAAATTAAAAAATACCTACGTAGATACATTGCCATTATTGGTGAATCCACGTACAGGTAGAATTCATACTTCATATAATCAGGTGGTGGCGGTTACCGGCAGATTGAGTTCTGATAATCCTAATTTGCAGAACATTCCTATTCGGACCGAGCGTGGAAGAGAAATTCGAAAAGCATTTGTTGCGCGAAACGAAAATTACATGTTGCTTTCTGCCGATTACTCCCAGATTGAATTACGGATAATAGCCGAATTAAGTAAAGATGAAGGAATGATCGAAGCATTTCAAACGGGATTAGATATTCACAAAGCCACAGCAGCAAAGGTTTATAACGTTCCCTTAGAAGAAGTAACATCTGACATGCGAAGAAATGCGAAAATGGTAAACTTCGGGATCATCTATGGAATATCAGCTTTCGGACTTTCTGAGCGATTGAACATTCCACGTAAAGAAGCAGCGGCTATCATCGAAAATTATTTTGAAAAATATCCACGTATAAAAGCATATATGGATGAAAGTATTGAAATTGCCCGTGAAAAAGGATATGTAGAAACGATTATGGGACGCAGAAGATACTTACGTGATATCAATTCTAACAATCATACTATTCGAAGTTTCGCAGAACGTAACGCTATTAATTCCCCCATACAGGGAAGTGCAGCCGACATGCTTAAAATTGCAATGATACAAATTCATCAGGACCTGAAATCAAAAAAATTGAAATCAAAAATGTTGTTGCAGGTGCATGACGAATTAGTTTTTGATGTGTTGAAAGAAGAGTTGGAAGAAGTAAAAATTATTGTAGAAAGCAGAATGAGAAATGCAATTTCAACATTAAGTGTACCGATGGAAGTTGGAATAGGAGTGGGACATAACTGGCTGGAAGCACATTAATTTTTCCTTAAGATCATTGTTAAAAATAAAGGAAATAAAATTTTTATAGTATGACAGACAAAATCGAAAACATATTATTTGATCTGGATGGAACATTAACAAATCCCAAAGAAGGAATTGTTAACTCAATTTTATATGCGCTGAATAAAATGGGCATTGAGGAAAATTCACCTCACGAGCTGGATTCCTTTATTGGACCGCCACTTAGAGAGTCTTTTCAAATGCGTTATAATCTTTCTGATAAAGCTTCTGAGGAAATTGTGGTTGCGTATCGTGAATATTTTTCAACAAAGGGACTTTATGAAAATAAACTTTACGATGGTATCACTGAGCTTTTAGAATCATTGCATGCTCAAAAATATAAATTGTTTGTGGCAACTTCAAAACCTACTGTTTATTCAGAGCAAATTCTGGAGCATTTTAAACTCAAAAAATATTTTACAGAAATCATTGGTAGCAATGTTGATAATACGCGAACAGATAAAACAGAAATAATTGCACTTGTGGTTTCTTCACATGCTTTACAAGCAAGTAAATCAATTATGGTTGGCGATACGAAATTTGATATGATAGGAGCAAAAAATAATGCAATTAAAACAATAGGCGTAACCTATGGTTATGGTTCTTTTGAAGAACTTTCTTTCCATCAACCGGACTTTATTGTTAATACTTGTGGGGAAATAAAATCAATAATTAACAGAGGATCTTAACAGTTTAAATTTTGTCCAGATTTTTATTTTTCATTTCGAGTATTCCATAGTGAAACAGATATATCGAGAAATCTTTTTGCTCGTTTGTAAAGCAGGAGCAAAAAATAAAGATTTCTCTATGAGTTTATTCAGATCAAATTCGATTGTTCGGAATGACATTTTTAAATACTGTTAAATTATTTTAAGAAATTTAAGTTTCTCCCGACAAAATCTACCTTCTCCTCTTTAAAATTAATTATATTTGTTTAGATCAATAACAATTTCAGTTCAGTAAAAAAATTGATGAGAGTACTACTAATTTTGTTTGTGTTATTTAGTAATGGGTTGCTCATCGCGCAACCTTCCGATTTACTTAACAAATTAAATGCTGCCCAAACGGACACTGCTATAATTAATGTATTAAACGAATTAACCGATTATTATATCGGACAAAAAAACGATTCTGCAAATTATTATAACCAAAGATCTTTAACTATCTCTACACAGAAAAAAATTGAGAAATACAATTTTGAAGGGTATTACCTGCAAGCCAGGCTGAAGAAAATTAACAAACAATTCGATGAGGCTTTGTCTATTGCTTTAAAAGCAATAGAAATTGCAAAGATCAATAACAATACAATAGACCATGCAAGAGCACTTATATTGTCAGGGAATATTTTCGAATCGAAAAGTGCTGTAAAGCAAGGAGTAGAAAAATATTTAGAAGCATTTGAGCTGAGCAAATCCCGGCAGAATAAAAAAGGAATGTTGCTGGCAAATATTGCTTTGGGTCTGAGCTTTAAAAAACATGATGAATTAACCAATGCTTTAAAATATTTTTTAGAGGCAATGAAATTAGCGGAAGAGATCCCTGATTCTTCTGCAATATTTACATGTTGCATAAATCTGGGTACCCTTTATGAAAATACGAACGATGATGTTAAGGCTCTCCAGTTTTATCACAAAGCCTCGGTAATAAATCAAAGGGACAATGATGAAAATGGCCAAGCAATCTGTTTCTTTAAAATTGGCCGCATGTATCTGCAAATGAATAAAATTGACAGCGCTAAAATTTTTCTTCAAAAAACTCTGGAAATACATTTAAAAAGAAATGATGAAATTGGTTTAATATTCGATTATTCCTTTATGGCCTCCTCCTTTAACCATGAAAAAAATTTCGCGAAGGCGGATGAAAATTGGAACAAAGCATTGGCCCTGTCATTTAAACACAACGACTCCATTCGCATAAATATGGTTTATTCATATATGGCTACCGGACAAGTGGATAGAAAAAATGATAAGAAAGCGCTGGAGTATTATGAGAAAAGTTTGCAATATATATGTTCTACCGTGCAAAAAGAGACAATAGCTGCTGTTTATGAAAAGATGGCTACCATTTCAAATAGATTGGGTTTATACAAACAGGCATATGATTATCATGTGTTGTATAAGATTTGGGCAGATTCTTCGAATAATGTGAATGACACTAAAAAACAGACAGAGCTGAAACTTGCTTTTGAATTTAATCAGGTTCAGGAAAAAATTGCTGCCGAATCGGAAGCTAAAGAATTGAAAAATAAAACAGAGATGGAAAAACAGCGGATGCAACGTAACTTTTTATTTTTGGGTTTGGGCTTAATTAGTTTATTGCTTGTTGTAGCTTTCAGAAGTTTTAAGATGAAACAAAAAGCCAACTTCATTTTGCAGGATCAAAAACAAGAGATTGAGCATCAGAAAAAATTAGTTGATGAAAAGAATCGTGAAATAAGTGATAGTATAAATTATGCGCTGCGTATTCAGACAGCAAGCTTGCCGGAGAAAAAGGAATTATCATTTTGCTTTCCTGAATATTCCTTGTTTTTTAAACCAAAAGATATTGTCAGTGGAGATTTTTATTGGGCTGCCGGAGACGAAAATAAAGTGTTGATCGCAATTGCAGATTGCACCGGACATGGTGTTCCGGGGGCAATAACAAGTATGATGGGGAGTATGATTTTAAATGAAATTTATTATGTTAAAAAAATAATTCAACCCAATGAAGTACTTTCTGAATTGAACCGATTGGTTAAGTTGACATTGCGTCAGGAAGCAGATTCCTTATCAAAAGATGGAATGGATATCGCATTTTGTCAGTGGGAGAAAAAAACAAATACGCTCTTGTATTCAGGAGCAAACCGTCCGCTTTATATTTTACGCGGGAACGAATTGATCGAATATAAACCAACAAAAGTATCTGTTGGTGGTTATGTGCCAATGGAGCAGCAATATGAATTACATGAGATAATTCTTAGTAGTGGTGATACGGTTATTCTTTCCAGTGATGGTTATGTGGATCAGTTTGGGGGACAGCATGAGAAAAAATATACAAGCAAAGCTTTCAAACGTTTACTTAAAGAAATTGCTCATTTAGATATTTCTGAACAGGGAAAAATGATTGAACAGAATTTTAATAATTGGAAAAGCGGTTTTGATCAAACAGATGATGTATTGATCTTTATGTGGAAAGTATAGAAAGCATCCCTTCGCATAATTATAATTATTTAAAGAAAGTATTTATTCCTAATTTAAAACCGATAGTTGCCATCGGATAATCTTGATCTAAATGGTAAGACCCCGTTGGATAACCATAGTTAATCTTCAAAATTGTATAATCTCTTATCCTCCTACGATAACCTAATGAAGCGAATGTTTCCAGATTTAATAGGGATTGAGGTTTTGTTAACTGAAAGCCAATTAATAGATCCCATCCATATACTTTTGCCTTTTCTGAAATAAAAGAAATAATAGGCCAATAACCACCATCCCTATTTTCATACAAATGGTTGTTATAGCTTAATGTTTTATATAATAACTGCACAGAAAGTGATAGTCTTCGCCTTTCCATAAGGAAATATTTATAATTTATCCGAAAGGTTGTTCCTTTATAAACACATCCAGGCCAACGTTCTTGTTGGTTTGCTAAAACATTCACTCCAACAATTGCACTCGGATATTGATTACCTAAGCTAAATCCAAATGAATGTCTGTACTTATAACAGTAATCAAAATCTATTCTCTCCTCATAAAGAATCAATGGAAACAAACTCGTAGAAATACTTAAACGATGTTTTTTAGAATTTCGAGTTTCAATACGTGAAGGAGCAGGTTTCTTTTTTTCTGTTGGTTCTGTAAAAGAAGGCTCTTCTTGTTTTTTTGTAATTATTTTTTCTTCCGCTGTATTGAATAATTCTTTTATTCCATTGCTGTAAGTAATAGAGGAGATCTCTGATTTTGATATGGTCAAAGAACCTCTCTCTTGTGAGTTGTAAAGTGAATAGTTTATTTCAGTTGGCGATATTTCCAGAACTTTTGCAATAATTAGTGTTCTGTCGAGCTTAACAATGGTGTCTTGCGAAAATAAATTAAAAGTAAAAAAGCAGAGTGATATAAACGCAATTTTCGTCTTCATTATTGAAGCAGATTTGTCTTGCTAATATAGAAAAAAATAAAACGTAAGCGCTTTTATTCTATTCTCTATTTTTAATAAGTAGTTGACAAGCCTTGCTTAATTAGCTTTAGAATTTATTTACTTTTCTTCCTTAAACCAACCGCTATACATGATATAATTATCTGCAATACGATTTATTTCACCATGTATTAATTCCTGATTGATGTCTTTTACTTTTTTTGCAGGAACACCTGCATAAATTACCCCGGATTCAACTTTCGTGTTTTCAAGTAATACAGCACCTGCGGCAATAATAGTGTTGCTGCCTATTTCACAATTATCCATCACAATGGCTCCCATACCAATCAATACATTGTCGTGTATGGTGCAGCCATGCACCAAAGCATTGTGTCCGATAGAAACATTATTACCGATAGTAGTTTTTGTTTTTTGATAGGTACAATGTATTACAGCACCATCCTGCACATTCACTTTGTTTCCCATCCGGATGGAATTTACATCACCACGAATCACTGTATTAAACCATACACTACATTGGTTTCCCATAATTACATCACCAACAACAGTTGCGTTTTCAGCTAAATAACAATCATCACCAAATACAGGATGAATGCCTTTAACAGATTTTATTAAAGCCATAAAATTTAGAATTTTAAATGTTTTGTGTAAACGCTTTGCGTTAAAAATAAAAAAACAGCCACGTATTCAAGATTTTAAAACTTAAGCGTTTTAAGAAATAGAATATTTTTTAAAATTTAATCTGTGAATCTGTGGCTGGTCAAAAGCTATGTGGTGGAGGTAAAAAACCGGAATCGATTTTTATTCCATTTTCCCTTCATTTTCTTTTTTGCAGCAATCATCCAGCTTTTTGTATGCTTTCGGATTTGCTTTTACAGCATCTGCATCATAACCGGCATTTGAAATTGCTAACCTGATTTTATCAGGATTGGTAATAGCCGCATCATAAGTAACAGTTACCACTTTTGTTGGAACATCTAATGATGATTTTGAAACACCTTTTTCAGCAGTTATGGCTTTATCAATTGTTTTTTTACACATTTTACATACCGAAGAAGTTGTAATTTTAATTTCAGAAGACGTTTGTGCTTTAACAGTTATGTTAAAAAAAACAAGAACAGCTACAATACTAGATAATGTTAATTTTTTCATTTTTATTTTTTATTTTTTAATAATTGAATAAATCCATTGGTACTATAATCTTTTGTGGTTTGAGATACTGCTTTTAAAATAAAATAATAAGTACCCTCGCTTAATTCAATTCCGGCAGTGCTGCGTCCATCCCAGGTTACATTTGCTGACTCGGCTTCAAATACTTTTACTCCCCAGCGATTGAATATTTCTAATTTGTATTCCTTTAAACCGGAATTGCTGATAAAAAAATAATCATTTGTTCCATCACCATCAGGAGTAAATACATTTGGAATAGTTACATATTCAAGTAAACTAACGTCATATGTTTTGCAAAGAGTATCAGCACAACCGTTAGTGTTTTGGGTATATAAACAAACATTTTCAGGACCATTTCCGGAAAAAGTATGTGTAGGGTTTTGTAAATTTGAAGTTGAACCATCACCAAAATCCCACAACCAATCAGTTGCACCACCTGTTGATTGATCGGTAAAGTTATAATCAAAACCAGATGTTGAAGCAGTATCAAAAGCAGCTACCGGTGGGGCAGAAACAGTAACTGTGCATGATGCTGGATTGGAGGCACAACCCAATGCACTTGAAGTAGTAACACTAACCGGACCTGAGCCTGAGCCCCAATCAATTGTCACAGCGTTTGTTCCCTGGCCGGAAGTAATGCTTGTTCCAACAGGAGAAGTCCATGTATAGATAGAGCCCGTGCCGGTTGCTGAGAAGTTATTTCCTAAAGAGTTCTGACAAACAGGGGCACATGCCAATACAGGCATTGCCGGTTTTTGGCGCGATAAAATATAAGGAGAATTAGAAAAATCTGTCCAGTTAACTTTTAAAACATCATTAAATGGAACAGCAGAAGTTGCTGTTACTGTTCCCATGCTGTTCCAGAGAGCTGCTGTTGGGGTGTTCCATTGTGCTAATCCATCCCAACCCCCATCGGCTGCCTGATCATAAAAAACATCAATAGTTGCATTGTCGGTTCCTGCACTTCGGGTGATCTGATGGTAAAATAATGAATTTACAGTACACAGAGCTGTATCCAATGACGCTGTGTTAAATCCGTCAACAGTTGCGTCATTATTACCCATACGAGCAGTATAGGTATTTGCAGAAACGGATGCCGGTGTGAGTTGTGCCGGACGGTAACGTGTTGTTACCACACTTGAACCCGTTGGATAAAGATAAACAGAGGTTGTATTGGTCGCCCTTGATAAACTACCACCAACAGAACTGCTGACAAATCCTTCGCTTCCAAAGGTTGTAGAATTTGTTACACAGGCAGTAGATGGATTAAGAACAAACATGGTATTTGTTAGAGTTTCAAGCTCACGATCGTTAATTGTCAACGTTCCGGTTGCCGAGATGCTTGCATTAACAAGTTGTAATGTTTTTTTACGATCGGCACCAGCTCCCGTTCCTGAAAGTATCAGGTCGTTAAATGTAGTTGCTGTTCCAATTGTACTGGTAATGAATTCCTGAAGATTACCGGTAAAATTTACGGCACTTGTTCCTGCTGTAAAAGTAGCATCGTTTATCCAGTCTTGTTCCACTAAATAACTCCCATTACCTTGTAATACAGAGCTGTTTTTTAGAAATACACTTCCGGGAGTTACGCTGTTGGAGATGGTCATTGTCCCATTGTTTTCAAAAACTCCTGTAACTCCATCATTCTGAAATCCACCATTAACTTTCACAATAGACGTAGGACCCGTATAAACCTGTGCACCATTATTGAATAATATGGTCTGTGCAAAAGATTCACCTGCAAGGCTTCCTAATATAGCTGCTGCCAGTAAGGATCTTTGAAATGCCATTTTTGAAGATTTTGTACTGTTTTTCATCGGCTCAATAAGTTTTTTTCTTCTGGCACCTTGTATCAGACAAATTTATTTAAATTTTATCTGAAATCAAAATTTATGCTATGGTTCATAGGATGATAAAAATGAGCTTAAGGTTGCTTTGGAGCAATTAATTTCATTTTTTCAGCAAAATGCTGAGCAAAGCCACGCATCTCTTTAGCTGTTTCAGTTTCTCCGGTTGCGCGGTCAAAAGTATCTGCCATTGATAATAATGATTGATGATAAAACAATTTCATTTCATCCACCATCATATCTTTGGTCCATAGATCAATTCGTAAGGTGTTGTTTTCTTTCGCATCCCATAATGCAATCATTACGGCTTTGCTAACACTTTTTTCATTTGCATCAGTTGCACTCCAATCTATTTTTTCAGGTAAATTGTTTTCATCAAGTGTTACTGTAAATTTAATTTCTGAAGTTTTCATATCTACGAATTACGAATTTGTACGAATGTACAAATCCTTGTTAAAAATGATTTATTGTTAATTCCCTATTCCCTATTCCCTATTTCCTATTCCCTATTCCCTATACTACTTCCCCGGTTTATACTTTGCTTTTGCCAATATTTTTTGAGCATCAGTTTCCTCCATTAATTGTTTCAAACTAATATCAGGATTATTTTTCATGTATTGTCTGATTATTTGCCAACCTATCCAATAACCAACACGTGGCGGAGAATCTTTACTAAATGCCGTGGTGAACGGCCCTTCACTTGTAAATTTCATTATTTCGGCCTGATCAGTAGTATAAAGTAATTTTTGTGCAGCAAAATAACTCCACATATTAAATTCATTCTGCTTACAGTATTCCAATTGTTTTTGAGTGTATTGCATTTTTAAAGTATCGGAAGTAGTTGGTAACAAGGCATCAGTCAAATACATTATTTTCCCATAATAAACTATTTCACTCAAAAAATCATTTTGGGTCATATTGTAAGGGAACTCATTCGTCATCCATGCACGAACAACATCGGAGGGGATGTTTTCTTTATTCATGAACATTGATTTATAGCGGGGCATGGCAAGCATTTGATAGAATTTATTGGTGCTGCCCAAATACATTTCAAGTCCAATACCAATTGTGCTGTCCAGCATTACAGTAGAATAATTAAATCCTGACATCATGGTTATTACTTTCGGTAAATTCTTATTGGGGAAATAATGTTTGAAATGTTTAAAGATCTCAGTTATTTGTTCCTTTAAAGTATCAGTAGTTGGATAAGTTTTTTGACAATTTTCATATGCTTCTCTCATATCTTTATCACTTATGAATTGTTTCAGCCGAAAATTGTAAGAAGAATCGCGTAAGCCTCCATTATTGATAATTCCTGTAATAAAGGAGGTGTAAAAATGTCCGTATTTACTTTCTAACAGCTTTGTTGAGGCTATCATATTGCTTGTGTCTATCTTAAAAATATCCTGCTCTAATCTATTTATAGTGAGTTTCGGAATTTCAATATTAGAAACATCAACATTCATTGGATCGGTGCCACAAGAGGAAAAAAATAGCAAACAAATCGCGAATAAATAAAACAGGTAGTTTTTCATATAAAAAATATACTTAATATTGCATAAAGAAAATTAGTATCAGCATAAAATTAAAAACTCAAAATTATGAAAAATATGAAGAAGTTACTTACAATATCTATTATGGCATTAATTGCACATGTTGCATTTGCCGGAGATGGCGAAAATGAACTTAAAAATTTCCGTTTCGGCTTAAAAGTTACCCCATCAGTAAATTGGTACAAACCGGAAGGTAAAATTATGGAAAGCAATGGTGCAGGAGTGAAGTTTGGAGGCGGATTGGTTCTTGAATTCCGTTTAGCAAAAGTGATCTCGATTCAAACAGGTGTTCAGATTGATATGGATGGAGGCAAAATAAAATATAATAATGCCGGACTTAGCAATCCAAACGCTAATTCGGTTAGTTATTTCTATAATAATGCCGATGATAAAATTGTAAAATACAGTGACACTTATGCGACTGACCCAGCATATACGCATTATCAAGTAAATGAGCGCCAGTACAAAATTTCCTACATTACTATTCCTTTATCGTTAAAAATGAAAACTAAAGAAATTGGTACCATGACTTATTTTGGTCAAATTGGTGTGAACACTTCAGTTAGATGGAAAGCTACGGCAAATGATAAGGTAACTGTGATTAATGATACACCAATACCTACTTTAGGTGCTACCGATAGCAAATCAAAGGTGGATGTTACTAAAGATGTAAGTTTAATTCACGAAACATTAAATTTTGGGTTAGGAACAGAATTAAATCTTTCCGGCAGCACTTCAATCGTATTTGGTTTAAATTATAATTTAGGATTTACTAATGTTGTAAAAAATGAATCGGATTATTTGGAAAGACGTGTAAATGATTCGTATGGTGTTGGTACATTTTCACACATGCCACAATCTTTTAAATCTAATGCAGTTATTTTAACTGTTGGAGTTTTATTCTAAACAAGTAATGGTTAGTAAAATTAATCCCGATCTCAATTTTAAGAGGTCGGGATTTTTATTTTTGAATGATGAAAAAAAGAGAGGTTATTGATCATATCGTAAATTGGTTAAGCAACTATTCGAATCAAAGTAAAACCAATGGTTTTGTAATCGGTATTTCCGGAGGAATAGATTCTGCATTAACATCCACACTTTGTGCAAAAACCGAAAAGTCGGTTATCTGTTTGAATATGCCTATTCATCAGCATAAAGCAGAATACGACAGAGGTCATGAACACATAAATTGGCTAAAGAGCAATTTTAAAAATGTTACTTCCCAGGAAGTCGAGCTGACGGAAACATTTAAAAGTATCAGTGTCGCATTGCCTTCCGATATTCAGGATTGGTTGACAATGGCAAATACACGTTCGCGTTTGCGAATGACCACCTTGTATGCGTTTGCCTGCCATCATAAAATGCTTGTTGTTGGTACCGGAAATAAAGTAGAAGATTTTGGGATCGGTTTTTTTACAAAATATGGCGATGGTGGTGTTGATATTAGTCCGATTGCTGATCTTATGAAATCAGATGTATTTGCGTTAGCAAAAGAAGTAGGAGTTGTAACTTCAATTCAATCGGCAAAACCTACAGATGGCTTATTTGCAGACAGCAGAAGTGATGAAGATCAAATTGGTGCAACATATGATGAATTAGAGCAGGCAATGAAATTTATTGCAAATCCTCAGAATTTCTCCACGTTAACCGAAAGACAAAAAACTGTTTTAGATATTTATACCCGAATGAATAAAGCAAATCAGCACAAAATGAATCCGATACCGGTTTGCATTATTCCCCGTGAATTGAAATAACGGAACTCATTCCCAGCCGGAGAAAGGGCAAGGGTGTGTAAAATAACAATAGGATTAAATAATTTTATTCTGACAAATTAATATAACGGTGCTCATTCCCCTCTGGAGGGCAATGTCATATGATAAGGTAGAATTATTATATTTGTAAAATGGAACTAATAGAAATTACAAAAAAACTGAATACACAAAAGC
>Ga0156174_1012_pt1 | contig 33525 bp, 23 predicted proteins | sample RifCSPlowO2_12_FD_107827 | JGI IMG/M metagenome (GOLD analysis project Ga0156174, IMG submission 107827) | Bacteroidetes bacterium RIFCSPLOWO2_12_FULL_35_15
CAGGCACCATCACCACGCGTTTCTCAAAATGCAATAAAAAATGCGTATCAAACATTGTTCTATTATTTCTTTCAACGATTAATAGGGAATTCTCCTACACTATAAATCTACAAACGGTTACTAATAACGAATGGTTACTAATTTACAAAAGCAAAAAAATCTTAACATATCCTAACAAAAAATCTGCGTTCCATCACTGTTACGAAAAACAAGGGATAACTAATTTACGAAAACAAAAAAATCTTAACACATCATAACCATCATAAAAATCTGCGTTCCATCACATAAAAAAATCGTATGTCAAAATCACTCATCATCACCTCCATAGCAAACGACAAACACCCGATTTTAAATCAGTTTGCAAAAGAATGTAAAACACATAACGTTCCATTTATAGTTATCGGAGATACTAAATCTCCTGCTGATTTTAAATTGGAAGGATGCGATTATTGGAGCGTTGAAAAACAACAAACCCTCCCATTTGAATTGGCAAAAATTACTCCTACCCGACATTACTCCAGAAAAAATTTAGGATATTTAATTGCCATTAAAAATGGAGCGACCGAACTGGTTGAAACCGATGATGATAACATTCCCCGTAAAGAATTCTGGGAACCTAAAACACGAGAAATAAAAAGCCATCAGTTTGAAAATGCCGGTTGGGTAAATGTGTATCATTATTTTACGAAACATTTTATCTGGCCAAGAGGTTTCCCTTTGGAAGAATTACAAAACAAACAAATTGAACTTACTTCCTTAAAATACGGATCAACAAATTGTCCGATTCAGCAAGGCCTGGCAGATGAAAATCCGGATGTGGATGCGGTATATCGTTTAACGTATCCACTGCCGATCGACTTCGAAAAAAAGGAACGCATTGCACTCGGAAAAAACGCCTGGAGTCCCTTCAACAGCCAAAACACGTATTGGTTCAAGGAAGCTTTTGCATTGATGTATTTACCATCTTATTGCAGCTTCAGAATGACGGACATCTGGCGAAGCTATGTTGCACAACGCATTGCGTGGGAATGTGGCTGGAGCGTTTTGTATCACGAATCAACTGTCTGGCAGGAACGCAATGATCATAACCTGATGAAAGATTTTGAAGATGAAATCCCGGGTTATACTAATAATTTAAATATCTGTAAAGAGTTACAAAGCCTAACATTGAAAGCAGGGCAAGAATATATGTATGATAATTTGATCACATGTTATCAAAAACTGATTGACATCAATGTTATTGGAAAGGATGAAATGACTTTACTGAAAGCTTGGATCAGCGACCTAAAAAAAACAGAATAGGAAAATGAATAAAAAAAACAAAACATTTCTTTACGCGCTGTTAATTGGTTTTTTTTATCTAATTACTTTTACTTTTACATATAAAGCATTAGAAAATCAAACGATATACGACAAGATTTTTTCCTCGTTTATGCCCACCTATGAGAATAAAAATGGCGAAATAAATCTTGTTAAAAAACCCTTTACAAAAATTACAGATGCTGATTATACAATAATGGATGCATCACACTATTCGTATATAAAAGACAATTCTTATAAAATTGGGGATGACGTTGAAGAAACAAAATATAATTTCGCATTTTTTCCTTTATTCCCTATCGTTTGGAAGTTTTTTTCAAATTTGGGCATAGTAACGCTGAACTATTTTTTATTTATTGCATCTATTATAATTTTGGCGTATGTGTTTTGCAGCGAATCTATTAATAAAGCTTTATTGATCGCTTTGACACTTCCAACATTAACGGTATTTCTTCTTCCATATACAGAATCGTTGTTTATGTTTTCCATTAGTATAGGATTATTAGGTTTTAAAAGGAAGAATAACTATTTACTGTTGACAGGTTTTTTTCTCGCGTCTATTACCAGACCTGTGTTTCTGCTGTTTATTGCATCAGCAATAGCTACCTCTATCTACATACTGATTAGGGATAAAAAAATCGATATTAAGCAGCTTATCATTTTGTGTATTCCTTTTATTATTGGAACTGTGATGGTTGGTTTGTACCAACAAACATATCACAATGATTCATTTTTTACATTTATTAGTGCACAAAAACATTGGGGCACTTATTTCAGACTTCCTGAAACAATTAATGATTGGTCGAACGAAGGTTATGGAATGAATGTGTGGGCGTTAATTTTTTGTTTTGTTTTTGGAATAGGTTTATTATTATTTAATTTATTTAAGAGAGTAAAAGAAGAAGTTGACGATTTGAAGTATTGGTATTATTTTTCCTGGATTTATTTGGTTGCAACTTGTGTTTACGTATTGCTATTTCAAGGGGGCTGTTTGCACAGTTTATATCGTTATACATTGTGCTCCCCATTCTTCTTCATTATTCTTTTCAGTCATTTAAAAGATTTTAATATAATTCCGGTTAAATATTCTATTTCCTTAGTTATAGCTTTTTTTATTGGACTATTTTTGTTTTTGAAAATGGTTTCTTATTCATCAAATTGGGATTTTTCTAAATTGGGATTCATTTTGCTGTCATGCGTATTCCTACTTTATATTGCTTTTCAAAAGTTTAAGACAAATTATTTGTACATAGCATACAGCTTAATTTTGGCCGTTAGTATAGTGTGGAATTGTTATCTCTATAATATGTTTTTCTGCAGAGGTTGGATATTTTTATAATATTTTCTTATGGCATTTATGAAAAAATTGGTTCGAGATAATTTTATTTCTTTTATAACAACGGTTGCTATATGTTGTGTCATATTGTATTTTCACTTCACGCTGCCAAAGTATGAATACAGTCATTATTCTGCCGAAACAGCGTGGGATATATTATCTTACTATTTATATCTGCCGCTCACTTTTATTCAACAAGATATTGGATTGAAGGATTATAGTTATATCAACCATATTTTTGATCAGTTTCATTTTTCAACGGCATTCTATCAAGCAGCTCAGGCTCCAAATGGTAACTGGGTAATGATATATACTATGGGAATGGCAATTTTATATATGCCTTTCTTTCTAATCGGGCATTTGTGGGCAACTGTTGGTGGATATCCAACTGATGGCTTTTCTTATCCATATCAATTCTGTGTTTCAACAGGTATGATGATTTATATTCTTTTTGGAATCTTTATTCTACGAAAAATCCTGCTTACTTTTTTTTCTGACAAAATTTCTTCAATTGTGCTTGTTGTCATCTTACTTGGAACAAACTATTTCAGAGAAGCCACCGATTATAATATGGGGCCACATGCAGTTTTATTTTCATTTTATTGTTTGTTAATATATAATACAATACGTTGGCATAATGAACCCAAAGTAAAGTATGCAATATGGATAGGGATTTCAATTGGCTTTGTCGCATTAATAAGGCCAACAGAAATAATCAGTATTTTCATTCCTGTATTATGGGCTGTTTATGATAAGGAATCTTTTTTAAGAAAAATAGCACTAATCAAGACGAACTATAAACAGGTTATCATTATTATGATTACCGTTGCATTAGTTGGGCTACCACAAATGATTTATTGGCACCATCAAACAGGATCGTTCATATACAATAGTTACTGGAATCAAAATTCCTTTGATATAACGACATCCCATTTCATGAAAGTGTTTTTTAGTTTAAGAAAAGGCTGGTTTGTTTATACACCTATTATTGCTTTAGCTTTTTTGGGTTTCTTTGTATTGGGTAGTGCAGAGTTAATAAAATCAAGAATTGCTGTTTATTGTTTTATATTCTTTAATATTTTTATTTTGACACATGTGCCAATCTGGTGGAATGCAGGTAGTTTTGGGCAGCGATTTATGGTACAGTCGTATGCATTACTAGCAATTCCGATGGGAGCGTTTTTTCACTTTTTATCAAACCGGAATATTGTTTTGAAATTATTTGTTGGAAGCATTTGTTTATTATTGGTTTTATTAAATCTATTCCAGACCTGGCAATTTGTTCGATGGATAATACCTGGAGATGGTATGACAAGGGAATACTATAAAGAAAGTTTTTTGAAAACTTCATTCATGACAAAAGAAGAGCAGTCACTTTTGGAACTTCAAAGAACATTCGATCCCAATGAAAAATTCAATGATGCTAACCCGGAATACAGGAAACGCACGGTTGGTTATTTTAATATGGATGATGTAAACACTGGTGAGTACGCTATTTATTGTTTAGATACTACTCATACACGGAGTGGACGGTATTCCTATCGAATGAGTCCTGAATCCGAGTTCTCTCCTGTTTTCGATATGCCTTTTTCGCACATAACAAAAAAGGATCACGTCTGGATAAGGTTTACACTCTGGTATTTTCCAACTTCTAAAATGAAAGAAACACCTACAGATATCGTTATTCATGTGAATCATCATGGTAAGACATATCAATATTGGGGTTACCATATTGAAACAGCTCCGTATAAACTGAACGAGTGGAATAAATATACGGCTGATTATTTAACCCCTACTATTCAGGATGAAGACGATGAAATAAAAGCCTACGTTTGGTTTAGAGGTAAAAAAGAGCTTTTGATTGATGATATTCAAATTGAAGCTTTTGATAAAAGATAGAACTCTGTATTTATTCTTTCTTTGTTGCAGCCTCTTCTTGCTTTAAAAGATCATACATCTGCTCAATGAAACCGCTGGCACACTGGTTCAGTGCCCAACGATTATTTACAATTAAAATATAATCCCTTTTTAAAGTTTGCTCTGTCAGTGTTTTGTTATCCAGTGGAAATTTCAGATTAGATTCTTGCTTGTTTTCCCATGCCAACTCTCGGTTGTAAAACCAGTAGGCAGAATTCTGATTGAACAATTCAGGAAAGAACTTATAAAACCCAATAAAGGACCATACAAAGCTGTCGCCAACAATTAATACATTGGGCTTTATTTTAGTGTTATCTTTTTTAATCACCAAATTGGGGTAATACATAGGGTAGGAGGGGATGTCGTGTAATAAATTCATTGCACTTCCCAGGTCATCGTCTGTATCCCTTGGTTTTTCTGATAGTTCACCACCATTATAATAATAATCGGTAATATCAATGTTTTTTTTCTGTTCCATAAATTTTACCAATGTATCGGCTGCAAGGGTTGCTCCATAGCCACTCCAGTGAATTCCACACCTTGTAAATAGTGGATATTTTGTACTGGGTTTAAGCTTTATGAAATATTCGGAAAGATCTATATAGCTGATGTTTTGCTTCTTGAATTGTTCAATAAAGGATTCATAATTGGTTCTTTCTTTTTTTAATGAAGCGTATTTATCAGAAATGTTTTCGGGCATATATGACGCTTTTGTGGGGGCTATAACAAAGAGTAAATCCACATTTCGTTTTTTTAGTTCGGTCTGAACATAAGCAAGTTTCATGGTTTTTTCCCTAACAATATCTTCGCCTACAAAATCACGCCCCAGATAAGAAATAATGTATCCGGTTTCAAACAGAAAATTATCTTTTCCGATTTCGCTTTCATGAACATTCATTTCTTTAAAACATAAAAAAGCAAATTCGTTTCGTATTCTAATAAATGTTGGGTGCAGTTCAAGATTTTGTTCGAAGTGTTTCATTACCGAATCCTGATACTGTCCGCTCAACCAGTTATCCAGCGTGAATGATGGTTTGGCTGGTACAACATAAACCCCCTTTAAAGGTTTTGGAGTAAAAGGATGCAGTGTGTTTTCAATAAGCTCACTTGAAATAACAAGAAAGAAAAGAATGAATAATATGTGTTTTAGTTTTTGCATTCTTTAGAACCGGAAATAAATGAAAGGGTTAAATCCACTGCCATTAATATCGCTGATGCAAATAATTAACAACAACAATAACATGGCTCCCCGAAAAATCAGAATAATTTTGGAAAAACGGGTCTCTGTTTTATTCATATTTAATTTCATTAAAGGGAAAAATGAGATCAATATTGCTATTACGAACATGACCCAGAAGCGCAATTCAAAAACCGGCTGTATCGCAGTTATTGTTGCGAATGAAAAAAGTTTTTTGATAAAATCCAGCGCAAACTGAAAATCAGTTGCCCTGAAAAAAACCCAGCCAATTACCACGAGAAGAAATGTTATTGAAATGTTAATTACGGTAAAAAATTTGGAGCTTAGTTTAATAAAAAACAACCGGTCAATAATCAACAGTAATCCATGATATGCTCCCCAAACTACAAATGTCCATGATGCTCCGTGCCATAATCCAGAGACTAAAAAGACAATCCATAGATTTAATAATAATTGGTACTTTGAAACTTTATTTCCTCCTAAGGGGATGTACAGATAATCTTTCATAAATCGTCCTAGAGTAATGTGCCATCTTCGCCAGAATTCAGTAATATTTTGTGATATGTAAGGGAAATTGAAATTTTCTGGAAAAGTAAAGCCCATCATTTTTGCCAGACCTATTGCCATGTCCGAGTAGCCCGAAAAATCAAAATATATCTGAAATGTATATGCAAGTATTCCTACCCAAGCTGTGAAAGAAGACATATCATGTATGTTTAATGCAAATACTGTATTTGCCACATTCCCTAGAGGATTGGCAATTAATACTTTTTTTGATAAACCTACAACAAAGCGAAACATTCCTTCAAGTCGGTTGTCAATGCTATATTCTGTTTCTCTGTTTTCTATCTGGCTGGCAATTTCATTGAAGCGAACAATAGGACCTGCAATTTGGTGCGGAAACATAAGGATGTACAAAACATAATCACTAAATTTTTCTAGGGGCCTATGTACATTTCTGTATGCATCAATAGCGTAGGTAAGTTTATGGAAAGTAATAAACGAAATCCCGATAGGTAAAGCTATTTCAGTCCAGTAGATATTATCAGTATGATAGTGATTTAACACAGCATTAAGGTTGTCGATAAAAAAATTGGCATATTTGAAATAGGCAAGCAGTGTTATGTTCAGAAGGACAGAAAAAAACAATGCACACTTTTTCCATTTGTTTTCAGTGTTATTGATTATTTTGACTAAATAAAAATCAATGAAAAGAGAAAATAATAAGATGAAAATAAACTTTGGAGCTCCCCATGTATAGAAAAAAATACTTGCAATGAGTAAAATGATATTCTTATGTTTGTGCGGGGAAATATAATAAGCTAAAAAAAATAAGGGCAAAAAAGCCAGAATAAAAAAATTATTGCTAAAAACCATTCCTTCAATTGTTTGGGGTTTTCAAATGTATTAATTTTACGTAATATAAGCCGCAATTCTTTATTAATTTTAAATATGAAATCACTCAGCGATAAATTACTCAGGCTTAATTTCATTCGAATAAGTACTCTTATTTTAATTTTTATTTATGTGTTGTTCAGTATAATGAACTATTTGAATTTTTTTGTTGAAGAAATTATATGCAGCGTTGATGAAATGGTTATGCATAATAACAAAGAGTACCTGATAGCAAAAAATTACGGATTAATAAATGAAGCGAACAAGACAGATGAAAGGGCGCAAAATGGGAAATGTTCTGTCAGACTTATTCCCGAATGTAATTTTGGTTTGTCATTTCTTTTAGATGTTCCAAAACCAAAAGACGAATATGAAGCAAGTGTCTGGGTTCACATGGAAAAAATATCTGAAGATACAGCAGGATCTGGTTTTTTGGTTGCTTCTTCCGGGCAGATTTTCTGGAAGGGTGAAAACATTCCTGTTGAGATGAAAAATGGTTGGGGGTTACTTCATTTAAAATTTAGTATTCCGGAAGGAAACTATAATGAACCTCTGAAAATATTTTGCTGGAATAGCTCAAAGAATATTTATTACTTTGACAACATCAGTATCAAGCGTAAAAACTATTGGAAGTATTTTAAAAACTAATTTCCAATATTATATTTCAAGATACACCACATTGCTCTAAAGCCATCTTTCCAGCCAATTTTTTTTCCTTCTTCATAGGTGCGACCATAATAAGAAATGCCAACTTCATATATTCTGATGTTTGGTACGCGGGCAATTTTTTGTGTTATTTCGGGTTCAAAACCAAAACGTTTTTCTTTCAATTTAATTCCTTGTATGGTTTCTGTTTTAAATAATTTATAACAGGTTTCCATATCTGTTAAGTTAAGATTGGAAAACATATTACTCAAAAAAGTTAAAAAACGATTACCTATGGTATGCCAAAAAAACAGAACGCGATGAGGCTCTCCTCCCAAAAAACGGGAGCCATATACAGCATCAGCAAATCCATCAACAATAGGTTGAAGCATTCTGTTGTATTCACGTGGGTCATACTCCAGATCAGCATCCTGAATAATTAAAAACTCACCTGTAGCCAATGATATCCCTTTATGTAAAGCAGCTCCTTTTCCTTGATTGTACTCTTGATTAAAGAGACGGATATTAGATTCGGTATGTTCGCTGATGTATTTTTCAATAACTTCTTTTGTAGTATCTTTTGAACAATCGTTCACTATAATAATTTCTTTTTGAATGTTGTTGAGAAGATCAACTGAAATTACTTTGTTCAATATTAAGTGTATTGTTCCTGCTTCATTGTATGCAGGAATAATAATTGATAATTTTTTTATCTGAAGTGTCATTTACTTTTTTTATCTAGTCTTCTTCTATAAACTCAATTTTTATATCGTCTATAAAAATCCGTTTTTTTCCGGTGTTCCAAAGATATATTTTTATTGTGTTTTGTTCCGTATTTATTATTGGAAGATCTACTGCTCCTTCCATTTTTTTCCATTCATTTTTTTGTTCATTTTGTTTATCTTTCAATTGGCCTATACCACCCCAAAAATAAACTGATCCATTCGGTCGGGTAATCGCAACAACAAGTGTGGCCTCGGCATCTGCCTGATCAGTATACCTCCAAAAAGACGCCTTTAGAACAATGTTTTTTTTGTTGTAAATATAATCAAGATTTGTAATTGTTAAACCGGAACTATATTCTATCACGCTGTCAACCATGGCTGAAAAGAGACCTGAATGTGCACCGCAATGTGGCTGAAGGATTCCATTGTTGTCCCAATTTGCTTGGACATGCTCAAAATCCGTTGAAAAACTCATAAGCGTTTTACCCTTAACATCTCTGTAAAGATCCTCTGAATGTCGGATCTTAAATGCGGTTCCAATCTTTGCGTTCCCGATAATGGCAGAATAAGCATCTTTCCTGTAAGGGTATTCTTCTTCTTTGTACCACCGGTAATCTGCAATATAATAATTTGCTTTTTCCAGTGTATCAGTGTATTCCAATCTCTCTCTCTGCTCTTTTGTTAATATGGATGCATTTAATACACCCGGCATATTTTCCGCATAGATTTTTATGTGCTTTGAGCTGTCGATTAATAAAATATTTTCTAATAACTCTCTGGAAGCTACACCCCAATAATCAAATTCAAAATTGGTTTTAATCCTATTCATATCTCTGCCAGCAAAGGCATTAAAATATAAATTTTGGTAGGGGTGAATTTTAACCATCATATAGATTACATCACTTATCGACAAAAAAATAATAAGATGAAACGAATATAAAACAACTTTCCTTTTTTTTATTGTTTCATATAGTGCCTGCAGACCGAAAAGGGCGATTAAAACAAAACCTCCATTCATAAAATACAAATGTCTTCCGGTATCAAATACTCTAACCTTAAAAATCAGAACAAGCATCAAGGGAAGAAAAAACCAGATCAAACAAATTATTTCATTTCTTTTTTTTAGTATAAAATTCAGTGGCTTCTTAAAAAAAGAAATCAAAAGCACAATCGTTCCTGAAACAAACAAAACAGAATACAATATTGGTTTTGAAATAAAGATCCAATACAAAACATAGTGCCATGGGAGATCAGAGGCGATGTCTGTTTTTCCAAAATAAAGAACTTTGCCATTCCAGGGATAAGCGCTGTTCTCTTTTAATGCTTCTATAAAATGATGGATAGGGTCTATCCACAATATGGGCCAAAACAAAATGATTAATGGAATTAGCAGTGTAAAATAAAAAACGTAAATAAATACTTTTGATGTAAACTTTGTCTTGTTGTTAATTGAACCAATTATTTCGATCAATAGCAAAGAAAATGAAATTGCAGGAATTATAATTCCAAAGATCCGGATATCTATTGTAAAGGCTGTAATCAGTGCATAAATCAGCGCATTAAAATATGTTGGTTTTTCGTGAAAACGGATAAGCAGAAAGATGCTGATAGTAAAGAAAGCAAGAAAAATGGGATCTTTAGAATTATAAAAAGAATGAGCAAAAATATGTGGACACAAAAAATAAAGTAAAAATCCAATAAGCGCGATTTTTTTATTTTTAAATATTTTTTTTGCCAGATGGTAGAAAAATAGGGACGAGATAAAAAAAGTAACAAACGTTAGCAGGTGACGCATAAAAAATATTTCTCTGCTGTCATTTAGCCGGAATAGCTTTTCAATTCCAACTAGAAATAGTTCAAATGCCGGACCGTGATATCGGTCCCTTGCAGCTAAAATCGCAGCCTTATCATGATGTACAATAAAATTAAAGTTTACATATCCGTTGTCGTGCCATTGCGCATATTCATCCCAAGACAATCCATAATCTTTGTAGGTTCCTAATCCAACAATTAAAAACACTGTAAAAAAAAGAAATACAATTTGTTGACTATGTTTACCAACAAACCGATTAATTTTTAAAATTTCAAAAGGATTTCTGATCAAGGCGATATTAAAGTTTTAACGATTTAGTTTTTTTTCAAGAAAGAGTAGTTGATCCATTTCAACTGTATCTTTTTTAATTGCATCTCTTGTTTATTCGGGTTCCAGATATAAATGCTTAATTCGTCCCCGGCCTTCACTTCAGCAGGAATAATTGAAGTAAAATAAGCGGTTGAAGCTTTGTTTATGTCAAAGAAAAAATCATTGAGGCGTGTATTTACCCATAAATACAAACCCTCGTTGTTTTGATAAGATGTTATAAGATATACGTTTCCTGTAAATATTTTGGGTGCCTGAAATTCAATTTTACAGGAAAGAATACTGTTTTTATATGGTAATGAATCAGTAAAAATATGCTTATATCCTGGACTATATTCCACGGATGAATCTAAATTAAAAAAAATTTCATTTGTGTTTAGTAAAATTGTACTATCTAAAATAACAGATGTTTTATTAAATGGATATTTGGGTTTTGCTAAAACATTTTTAGTAACAGGATACGTTTTAAGTATTTCTAAAGAATCTTTATTTGCTGTTGCAAGATCACCTGGCCGGAGGAAAAAATAATCATTTAAATAATTTATTTTTTTTGACCACATCACCTGGTTTAGCCAGGATAACTTATTTACAATTCGATAATAATTAATGCTTGACTCCAGGGCCAAAGGCACATCAATACTTAAATTAAATTTTTCGGTAGGCTGCTGTTTGAGTTTTTCCAGATCTCTTAACATTTCCTTTGTTTCACAATCATCTTTCCATTCATAAACATATTTCAGGTTAAGAGAAAACATAAAATGGATAAAAATAATACTTGCAAATACATGGATGACATTCTGAAACTTTTTTCTTTCAATAACTAATTCATTAATAAAAAACACAAAGACCAACATCAACAAAACAAACAAAAACAAAACACCCCGTTCAATTAAATAAAGGGTTCCAAAAACGTAATGTTGAACTACTGTGGATAAAATAATTAAAAAAAAGAGCAACAGGAGGGAACCTAAAAACAGGTTCCCATTTGTTTTTTTATTTTTCGCAAATTTAATTCCAACAAATGCAGTTGATGTTAGGAGTATCAGTAAAAAAAAACCTTTGGTTGACCTTTGCAGCCAATATGAAAAATCTAATCCATACCACAATCGTGGAATTATTGTTCCAACGGTATCTTTCCAGAATCCTTGTTCTCCTCCAAAAAACAAAGCATTTGCGTCCTTTAAACCGAAAGAAATAGGGAGAATGAACCACATGAAAATTGCAAGTAATAAAGTTGGGAATAACATTTGTTTTAACGTATTCCTTATCGATAAAGGAAAACTGTTGTTTGCTTTAAAGTTGTTATAGGACAATAGAATGAAGATAGCTCCGAATAAAGCAATGCAGTAATTTAACAAAGTCAGGTTTCCTAAAGTAGCTAATTCAGCAAATAAAATGGAAGCAATTGCATATTTTGTTTTGTAATTAGTTACATGTAGCAGGTATAAATAATAAATACTTGGCATCATCAATCCTAATGAAAGTCCATAACCACGAGCTAATGAAAAATAATCGAGCAGGTATGGATTTAAGTTCAGAATTAAAAATGCTGACAAGGAGATCCATTTATTTCCAAAAGTGGATACCAGTTTTGCAGAGTAAAATAAAAAAAACAGATGAGCAATTAGTGAAGGCATTCGAAGTGTAAATTCGCTTACTCCAAAAACAGATGTGAAAATAATTCCTCCAAGAGTATTTAAAATATGGTTGTTTGCCGACAAGGTGTTGTAGGACTGTAACAAAACAATATTATTTCTGATGTACTCGTGGTACGATTGGCTTTCGTCCCAGGTAATGGAAATAAGATAAGCTCTTAAAACCGTGTATGTAAAAATAAGAGCGCCAAAAACAAAAAGCATTTTAGCTGCTGTTTTGTTTTTGGCGTTTAAAAGTAAATCGGAATTCATTTAGTCAATGATCATTTCCGGAATGTCTCCTTCAATTATTAATCGGCCCTCTGTTGCATTTTCAATTTCCTGAACACTGATTCCCGGTGCACGTTCTAACAATCTGAATCCTTCCGGTGTGACATCTATTACTGCTAATTCGGTTACAATTTTTTTAACGCATCTTACACCTGTTAATGGTAAACTGCATTTGGTTAATAGTTTTGATTCCCCTGCTTTATTCACATGTTGCATGGCAACGATAATGTTTTTTGCAGAAGCAACCAGGTCCATTGCCCCTCCCATTCCTTTAACCATTTTACCCGGAATTTTCCAGTTGGCAATATCTCCATTATCAGAAACTTCCATAGCACCCAAAATTGTAAGATCTACTTTGCGTGCACGGATCATCCCGAAACTCATTGCCGAATCAAAAAAAGCGGATCCGGGAACAGTCGTTATTGTTTGTTTTCCGGCATTTATCAAGTCCGAATCTTCTTCTCCTTCAAAAGGGAAAGGCCCCATTCCTAATAATCCATTTTCTGATTGCAGAACAACGTTCATTCCTTTGGGAATATAGTTGGCTACCAATGTTGGAATTCCTATTCCTAAATTCACATAATAACCATCTTTTATTTCTTTAGCGATACGTTTCGCGATTCCAATTTTGTCAAGCATACTTCTTAAAATTAATATAGATTTTTAATTATCTACGAATACGAATTTATACGAATGTACGAATAGGTATTGTGTATTCACTAATTACGTATTTGCATTTACATTCACCATTCTTTTATAAACAACTCCTTGTGCCGAAAATTTTATCAATAGCGCTAAGGTTATTCCTGTTGTTTTTAAATACTGATTAACTTGATCAATATTTTGTTTGGAAAAGCGCGTATCTTTTTTCAGCTCGATAATTATTTTTTCAGCAACAAAAAAATCAAAAAACATTTTGCCGACAATTTTTTCGTTAAATTTTACCGGAAAATAAAGTTGTTCTGTAAATAAAATATCTCTTTTCTTTAATGCTTCAGCAAATGCGCGCTGGTAAAATTTTTCTGGGTGTCCGAACCCTAATTCATTAAATACATCGTAAGCACATCCAATGATTTGATAGCTCAGTTCAGGAAACAACAAATCTTTTTTATGAATTACAGCAGGCATCTTCCCGTTTTTTTTGATTCTTATATTCGTACCAATTCGTATTCGTAGTTTATTTTTATCTCGATTCGTATATTCGTATAAATTCGTATTCGTAGATTATTTCTTTCTTACCGTCAGCTGTTCAATTCTTTTTTCATAATTCGCGCCCTGGAAAATCCGATGTATATAAATTCCGGGAGTATGGATATGATCGGGATCCAGTTCACCTGCAGGTACTAATTCTTCTACCTCTGCAATGGTTATTTTTCCTGCCATTGCCATCATTGGATTAAAATTGCGTGCTGTTTCGCGATAAATTAAATTTCCTTGAGTATCACCTTTCCAGGCTTTTACAATTGCAAAATCGGCATCAAAAGCCATCTCCATCAAAAATTCTTTTTCTTCACCGTCCACTAAAAATTTTCGTGATTCTTTTCCAATTGCAATTTCTGTTCCTACTCCTGCGGGAGTGAATATTGCCGGCATTCCATATCCTGTAGCCAAACAACGTGTTGCTAATGTTCCTTGCGGAATGAGTTCTACTTCTAATTCCCCACTTAATAATTGACGTTCGAATTCTGCATTTTCACCAACATAGGAAGAGATCATTTTTTTCACTTGTCGTGTTTGCAACATCAAGCCAATACCAAAATCATCAACACCGGCATTATTGGAAATACATGTTAAGCCTGTTATGCCTTTTTTTACTAATGCAGTAATACAGTTTTCCGGAATCCCGCACAAACCAAATCCACCAAGCATGATGGTCATATTATTCTTAATGTCCTGGATTGCCTCATCAGCATTTTTTACTGTTTTGTTCATGTTAATAACAATTTAATTATTTGACATTTTTAAGTTTATAACCAATTTTTTTTCTTGGTTTGGCTTTTTCTTTTTTCTCAAGCAATTCATCCAGATACTGGAATACAAGTTCAATATTCTTGCTGTGATTCCCATTATTTGTTTTATTTGTTCAATTTCCAATTTTAATTCAGAGGTATCAGCAAAAATCTGTTTTATTTTAGTAAAAATTCTAATTATTTGAATGTTAACGGCTATTGCCTGCTTGCTATTAAGAATGCTTGAAAGCATTGCCACACCTTGTTCTGTAAATGCAAATGGAGCATATCTTAGCCCCATTTTGTCTGAATAATTGGAGATCACATTTTGTGATCTCCAATTATCAAATTCGACTTTGCTTAACTCGAACATAAAATCGGAAGGAAAGCGTTCTATATTCCTTTTTACAGATTGTTTTAATACTCTTGTTTCGACTCCATACAATGCAGCCAAATCTCTATCAATCATTACTTTCTGCCCTCTTATAACATATATTTGATTGATTACAAAATCTACCGGAACTATTATTTCAGACTTTTTTTCTGACATAAAAATTAATTAAAAATCATCCATTTCAAAATTTTCTATTCCACTTTCCAGCTCTTTGTTATACTTGCTGCAATCCATTTCTATTTCAATTCTTTTAGCAGGCTTTTCAAAATCACTTTGTGAAATTTTGATGGTTTTATCGGTATATACTTTTTGCATGTATTTTGCCCAAATTGGCAGGGCCATCTGAGCTCCCTGTCCTTGGTCTGTCCTGTCAAAATGAACCGCCCTGTCCTCGCCTCCAACCCAGCAACCGGAAACCAGATCGGGTGTAATTCCCATAAACCAGCCATCGGAATTATTTTGTGTTGTACCGGTTTTACCTGCTATCGGCATATTTAATTTGTATCGATAACGTAAACGACTACCTGTTCCCATTTGAACAACACCTTTCATTAATTGTAACATGACATAGGATTTTTCTTCATTCATAACCTCTTCGGTACGGGGAACAAAATCGGCCAGCACTTTTCCATTTTTATCTTCTATTCGTGTAACAAATGTGGGTTCGATCCAGGTACCTTTATTTGCAAATGTTGAATTGGCTCCAACCATTTCGAATACTGAAATTTCAGGTGTACCTAAACAAATAGATGGGGTAGGATCAATTTTACTGACAACACCCATTCGGTGCGCCAATTCTGCAACAGCATTTGCGCCAAATTGTTTTATCAGATAGGCTGATACATAATTTACAGAATGCGCCAAAGCTTGTTGCAGGGTAAGCATTTTACCGTCCAGTTTTTCTTCACCTCCTGCATTGTCAGGACAATATTGTGGCTGTCCGGGTGGCATATCAATACATGTTCTTACGTTGGGTACCCGGTAACAAGGGGAATAACCTTCCTGAATGGCAAGTGCATAAACAAACGGTTTAAATGTGGAACCAACTTGTCGTGAATGTCCTATTTGTACGTGATCATATTGAAAATATTTATGACTGATGCCACCAACCCAAGCTTTTATATATCCTGTTTGTGGCTCCATGGACATGAACCCTGTTTGTAAAAATCTTTTATAATAACGAATAGAATCCATTGGCGTCATCATGGTATCAATCGCTCCTTTCCAAGTGAAGAGGGTCATTTCGGTTTTTGTATTAAAATTCTTTTCGATAGCCGCTTCACTCATGCCTCCTTTTTTCAAAACACGATAACGCTCCGAACGCTTCATGCCTTGATGCATGATGCTTTTGATTTCTTCCTTATTTACATTCCAGGCAAATGGTGCGTTTCTTTTGTTCTTCAATTCTTTATCAAATGAGGCTTGCAACTCCCGTAAATGCTCTGTAACAGCTTCTTCGGCATAACGTTGCATTCGTGAATCAATGGTAGTATATATTTTTAGTCCATCACGATAAACATTATACTTTGTTCCATCGGGTTTGGGGTTTTCCTCACACCATTTTTTTAAAAACACATCACGTAAATATTCTCTGAAATAAGGCGCCAAACCCTCGTTATGATTTTCGGGTTGAAATTTTAATTTTAACGGGATCTTTTGCAAGGAGTCGGATTGGACCTTTGTTAGAAATCCGTATTTTTCCATTTGCTGCAGCACGGTATTTCTTCTTCCTTCTGATCTGTCATGAAAGCGGTTTGGATTAAAATAAGCAGGGTTTTTTGCCATTCCAACGAGTGTTGCAGCTTGCTCCATGCTTAAGGAATCCGGTGTTGTTCCAAAATAAATTTGTGCTGCTGATTTTATGCCTACCGCATTATTTACATAATCAAATTTATTGAGATACATCGCAATGATTTCCTGCTTGGTATATTCTCTTTCGAGTTTAACGGCAATGATCCACTCTTTAAATTTTCGTAATACCAAACCTGCTTTGCTGAGATCTTCTCTCGGGAAAAGCATTTTTGCTAATTGCTGTGTTAGTGTACTTCCTCCGCCACTAGCCGAATTGCCGGTTACTGCACCATAAACAGCTCTTAACAAAGCTCTAACATCAACTCCTGAGTGGTTGAAGAAACGAACATCTTCAGTTGCAATTAATGCGTTAACAACATTGGGAGAGATCTGATCAAATTTTACAATGGTTCGGTTTTCAGCATAAAACTTTCCAAGCACTTTCATATCGCTTGAAAAAACTTCGGTGGCTAAATTTGTTTTTGGATTTTGTAAGGCTTCGGTGTCAGGCAAATCGGCAAACATTCTAATGCATAATATGAATAAGAATAAAGAGAAAACAGGGCCTGCAAAAAGTATCCAAAACCAAAATACGTACTTTTTAAAATCTGTTTTTTTTGTTTTTTCAGCGCTCATTTTTTTACTCCTTTATCCACAATTGGACATGTACCGTTTTTATTTTTTTCATTGCCAAATTTTCAAATCGGCAAATTTTCAAATTATTTTATTCTCCTTTTTCTATTCGTAATCCAATATCCATAATTAATGGAACAATATCGGTACGCATACCATGTTGAATTTCAAATGTATATTTTCCGGATACAGGGAAACGGACATTTCGTTTAAATGGTATTTGATTATCATAAATATCGCCCATTCCGCTTCCTAACCATTTTCCTTTTTCATCAGCCAAAACACACTCCAGCGTATCGTTTGACATTTTTCCATTTGGGAAAGTTGTTTTAATGAATAAATAAATATTGCTGTAGGGATAACCATCGGCATTTCGAACGTTGATATAAAAATTTGCAGGTATTGCAATATCTGTTATTTCAACGTCATATTTTAAAATAGTTTTACTGCTCCAACCACTTTCAGGAATACTTTGATTTTGTTCAAATATGCGTGCGCTATCACAGGAATAAAAAAAGAATACACACAACAAAAAAAATGTTGCAAAAAAAATGGGTGCTGATTTTTTATTTGAACAGGTCATAAAAAATTTTCGTTACTCTTTTTTATTTAGTTGTATCCGGTGGCCTTTTGTTGTTGTTGTTCTGCCCAGGTTGCTTTATAGTTGGTCGCGGACGATTGTTAGTGTTTTTTGGCTTATTACTAATGTTTTGATTAGGGTTCGGCTTGTTTTGGTTTGGGTTCGGTTTGTTTTGATTTGGGTTCGGATTCGGTTTGTTTGGAACAGATTTGTTCCCATCCGAAACTCCTGCAGGCTTATTAGGGTTTGGAGGACCGTTTCGTCTCTTGTTATTATTTTTTGATTTCGATTTTTTGCTTTTATCGAATCGAGTAAGACTATCTTGTCCGACTACATTTTCGTAATCAGGTTTTTTCTCAACAAATTTTGGTTGAATAACTTTTACTAATAGATCTTCCGGCTTTTCGCCACTTGCATTCATTTCAATTATTAGCTTCACACGATCAACAGGAAGCGGAATAAAATTGTCCGGTTCATCGGTATAAGAGAAAAACATGGTTCGTCTGAAAATATCTGTTTTTTGATGGAAGGCTCTTCCTCGTGCAGTTTCCAGTTTCACATTATTTACTTCCGGGAAATCCTGAATGGCATCCAGATAACTATCCAATTCGTAATTCAAACAACATTTAAGTTTTCCGCATTGTCCGGCTAATTTCAAAGGGTTTAATGACAGTTGCTGATAACGTGCAGCACTGGTGGAAACGGAACGGAAATCAGTTAACCAGGTGGAGCAGCATAATTCGCGTCCGCAAGAAGCGATACCTCCTAAACGGCCGGCTTCCTGACGTGCACCGATCTGGCGCATCTCAATACGTACCTTAAATTCATCGGCCAGCACTTTTATCAGTTCACGGAAATCAACACGTTCTTCAGCGGTATAATAAAATATCGCTTTGGTTTTATCTCCCTGATATTCGACATCCGAAATTTTCATTTGTAAATTCAACTTTACAGCAATGGTGCGTGCACGATACATGGTGGAGTGTTCCAGATTTTGAGCCTCTACCCATTTATCAATATCGGTCTGTTTGGCTTTACGATACAATTTTTTAATTTCTTCGGATGCAGGATTTGCATTTTTCTTTTTCATTTGAAGGCGAACCAGTTCCCCTGAAATAGAAATTACACCAATGTCATGACCGGGAGAAGCTTCAACAGCAACAACATCTCCAACGTTTAATGGTAAATTGTTTACGTTCCTGAAAATCTCTTTTCGGCTATTTTTAAATCGAACTTCTATGCAATCAAATATTGGCTGACCGGCAGGTAATTCCATATTTGCTAACCAGTCAAATACATTTAATTTATTGCATCCTCCGGTACTACACGAACCATTGTTTTTGCATCCTCCCGGCAAACCTGTGCTTGCGGTGCTGCATCCTCTACCCGTTGAACATCCACTACATCCCATATTTTCAGATTTAGTTAATTGGTTAAATTAGTTCATTAGTTGATTTAGGCTATGTTTGTTATGCCTTTATTAACCGAATCACTCTTTTTTTTAACCAATCACCCTATTTAATTCATTTAACTTAATTAACCCGCTTTGGGTAAATTTAATAATTCATTGAACTTAAATGCCAGATCCATAAATAAAATTTTTGCATTTGCATTTCGTTCCATGTGATAATGTGCTTTGTTAAGCTCTTCAATAAATTGTTCGGTATTACTTGAATGAATAAATGGTGAAAATTTTTGAACAAATTCCTGTTCACTGGCACCCAGTTTTACCAGACTCGCATCACCATAATTTAAAACTAAACTTTCGCGAACAATGTGTAATGAATAATTCAAAAAGTTTTTTTGTCGTTCGCGTCCGGCATCTGCAACTTCATCGATCCAAGCTAATACAGCTTTCGGATCAAACTTTAAACTTGCTCGCATCAGCTTCTGAAAACGCATTAAATTCTGACCCGCATTTTCATTTTCCCGGATCAGCAACAATGCTTCGGCATAATTACCATCCGCTAAATGAGCTGTTTTTTCAGCATCTTCGGGCGATATTCCATTTCGTTCCACCAGCGCTTGTGTTAGATCTCTGTCGCTGATCTTTAGGATCTTAATTAGCTGGGTTCGTGAAACAATGGTACGTAAAAGTTGATCTTCATTTTCACAGACCAATAAAAATAAAGTTTTATCGGGTGGCTCTTCTAAAATTTTCAGCAACTTATTAGCAGCTTGCTGATTCATTTTTTCTGCCTGCCAAATGATCATTATTTTATATTCCGCTTCATACGTGGTTAGGCTTAATTTACGAAGTGTTTCAGCACTTTCTTCAACACCGATCACTGCTTGTTTGTTTTCTGCCTCCAGGAGTTCGAACCAGTTGAACAAGGTGATATACGGGTTATCCAAAAAGGCTTCCCGCCACTCTGCTGCAAGATCTGTACTGGTCTTTACATTTTTCGAAAGTGCAACAGGATACACAAAATGCAGATCGGGATGAACCAGTTTATTGTACTTCACACAAGAAGGACAAACACCGCATGAATCAGCTTCAAGTTTGTTTTTACATGAAATATATTGTGCATAAGCCAGTGCAAGAGCAAGACTTCCGCTACCTTGCGGACCCAAAAATAGTTGTGCATGACTAATACGTCCCTCGTTTACGGAACGTATCAATCGCTCTTTGATTGTTTGTTGGCCTATGATCTCACTAAATAACATTTTTTTGTGTTTCTATACTTTTCAAGGAAAAGCGAAGGGTGGTTCACCCATTACTTTTTTTAAACGATTTCAAAGATAACAAATGATTTGCGATGAAACGGTAGCTTATTTAGATTTTTTAAACGGAAGGTATTTGATAAGTTTTGGGGGTCTGTAAAATTTACTTAAAATAATTTAAGACCAATAGTAAGCATATTTTTCCTGTTATTTTACTCTTCCCGCTTTCTCGATGTGTCTGCTGCTTCAGCGCAGAGTGCTCGAAATGATCTGTGTGCATTCTTTTCGGGCGGAATCGAGAAAGTATGTGGCACACCTTATCAAATTGTTTTTCTTATAGCCTCTTTAAATTTGTTTCAAATTTATTATGTGTCGTCCCATACCGGGCTATATCTTAATACGGATCTTATTTTCTACTAATATCGAGTCACTACGAGACTATTTTTTCTCCTTTAGGAGCTATATATTGGTAGTAATGACAAAAGAAGAACATCAAAAAAAACCTTTAGGGGTGATATAAATTATCAGAAATAAATTTAAACAGACTTCTAGTCCTCGTTTTTTATTTTTTTGAACACCACATACGAATACACAATAGGAATAATTGCAATTACAGCAAGATAGGCCAGAAACAAAAATTCGCTGATCTGACTTGAAAAAAATGGCAAAGCTACCATTGTGATTAGTGTGGCAACTACCCATATTTTCGCTGCAAACCGATGTGTTTTAGTCCACACTTTTTCATTAGCAAGTGTCCATGGGGTTCGTATTCCAATGAAATAATTATGACGAATATTTCCTAAATAATTTCCAAGAATTAAAAATAAAACCAATGTGGAATAAATAATTAAGAATGAGATATTGAAATTATACCCCAAGGCGTAAAACGCGTTCAGAAAAAATGCAAAAGCGAAAAATAAATGCAACACAATTCGAATAATTTTATATTTATCCTGAAACAAACCATAGTTTTTTCGGGAGGGGTCAATCACCGGCAATACAAGAAATAAAAAGTATAAAAGAATATTTATTCCGGGCATTAACAGTACACCTTGGAGCTTATCGCTATAGTCATCGGGTTCGCCACTAAAATTAAAATGGGTTGGAATTTTATCCGGAAATTGATTCCAGAAAATTGCAATAAATACAAATGGTGCTATTAAAATTATCCAGATCAACCAATCGTTTTTTAGTGTTTTCATGTGTTTTTATTTTTTACTTTTTTTAATGTTTTTTTTTGTGATAGATCAATGGCCCATTTTACCATTTCATCAAATACTGTCGTGTTTAAAGAATAGGTAATAAACTGTCCTTCTTTAATAGAAAGTACAATGCCTGCTTGTTTCAAAAGATCGAGATGATGTGAAATGCTGGGTTTGCTGATCGAAAAATAATCGGCAATTTCTCCCGCATTCATATCCCGTTTTCGCAGTAATTCTATTATTTTTCTGCGTGTCGGATCGCCTAAAGCTTTAAATAGAAGATTCATTTTATGTATTTAGATAATTATATATTTAGGCAAATATCTAAATAAATTCTGAATTGACAAAATAGTTGATGAGAAGGTTAGTTTTTTTATTGTAAAGATTCTTCATTTCATTCAGAATGACATCGCATTAGTTTTGTCATATGGAGCGGAGCGAAATATCCTGATGGGGAAGCAGAGAAATAATTAGTTTGAGTAAAATTAAATTTGTCATATTGGATTGCGAAAAAGCATTGTAAAGTATGAACAGAAAAGTTATTTTTGCAGCACAAATTTTTCTGACAACCATTTCTAAAAAAAATAGATACTTATGAAAACAATTGATGATTATAGTTTCAAAGGTCAAAGAGTCTTGATTCGTGTTGACTTTAATGTTCCTCTGGATGCACAATACACTATTACGGATGATACCCGTATTCGTGCCGCTGTTCCAACAATTAAAAAAATCTTAAATGATGGCGGAAGCGTTATTTTAATGTCCCACCTGGGAAGACCAAAAGAAGGACCAACTGAAAAATATTCACTAAAACATATTGTAAATCATTTAAGTAAATTATTAAATGTGCCGGTTGCATTTGCTGCTGATTGCATTGGTAATGTTGCAAAAAGTGCCGCGAACAGTTTAAAGCCTGGTGAGGTTTTGCTTTTGGAAAACTTGCGGTTCTATAAACAAGAAGAAAAAGGAGATGTTGAATTCGCAAAACAGCTTTCTGAATTAGGAACATTTTATGTGAACGATGCTTTTGGAACAGCTCATCGCGCACATGCCTCTACTGCTATTATTGCCCAGTTTTTTCAGGGCAATAAATGTTTTGGTTATGTAATGAGTGGAGAATTAGCCAGTGTGGATAAGGTTTTAAATAAGTCGGAGAAACCGTTCACTGCGATCATGGGCGGAGCAAAAGTGTCGGATAAAATTTTGATCTTAGAACAACTCATCAACAAAGCAAACAATATTATTATTGGTGGTGGAATGGCATTTACATTTGTTAAGGCTCAAGGCGGAACAATTGGCAATTCATTGGTGGAAGAAGATAAACTACAGACCGCATTAAATATTTTGAAGGATGCAAAAGCGAAAGGTGTAAATATTTATATTCCTGTTGATGCCATTGTTGCTAATGCATTTGCAAACGATGCCGAAAAACAAACGGTGGATATCAAATCAATTCCTGACGGGTGGATGGGACTTGATATCGGACCTGCAAGCGAAAAAATATTTGCAGAAGTGATTTCAAATTCAAGAACAATATTATGGAACGGACCCATGGGAGTGTTTGAAATGAGTAACTATGAACATGGGACCAAATCAGCAGCCGAAGCGATTGTTGCAGCAACAAAAAAAGGAGCTTTTTCGTTAATCGGGGGAGGAGATTCGGTTGCAGCAATCAATAAATATCATTTTGCAGATGATGTTTCTTATGTTTCAACTGGTGGTGGAGCATTGCTGGAATATATTGAAAGCGGCAGTCTTCCTGGTGTTGAGGCAATAGAAAAATAATATTAATCTGCTTCTTCAATAAAGGTTACTTCGATATCATCGATTAAGATTTGCTTTTTTCCGAGATTCCATAAGTAAATACTTATTCTGTACTGGGCTGTTTTTAGTAGCGGAAGCTCAATGGCGCCTGTTACTTTTTCCCAGCCTTTTTTTGAATTTGCTGCCGTTTCATTGAGTGCCCTCCAAAAATAATTTTTCCCATCAGGTGTATCAATACTCACAACAAATTTTGCATGCGACTGTGGTTGATCATCATACTTCCAAAAAGATGTTTTTAATACGATGTTTTTTTTATTTAAAAAAGCAGGTGTTACCGTAAATGATAAACCATCACTGTATTCTATCAGGCTATCCACTTTTGTAGTGAACAGCCCTGAATGAGCGCCAACAGCTGGGTTTGAAACAGAACCCCTTCCCCAGCCCTGTTCTTCATTTTCAAAATCAGTAAAAAAACGCAACAGCTTTTTACCTTTAACAGTATGGTACAATTCTTCTTCGGAGCGAATCTTAAATGCGGTCATTATTTTTGCATTTCCAATCGTTACTGAATAAAATTCTTTCTGATACACATAGTCTTCCGCTTTGTGCCAACGATAATCGGCAATAAAATAATCAGCATTTTCTGCAGTATCGGTATATATCAGCCTCTCTCTTTCCTCAAGTGGCATCATGCGTGCATTTAAAGTTGCGGGATAACTCTCGGCAAATATTTTTATTTGTTTTGAACTATCTTTTTGTAAGATATTTTCCAGGACTTCTCTTGAAGAAAGTCCCCAATAGTCCATTTCAAAACGGCTCTTTATTTCATTCATATCTTTGCCTGCCAACGAATTAAAATAAAGATGTTCATATGGATGCAGTTGGATCATGCTTTTTATGACGCCAGCGAACGAAAAAAGAAGAATGAAGTTGAATATAAAAACAACTGTTTTTTTTTCTTTACTGATTTTATAAATCGCTTCAAGCCCATACACTGCAATTAAAATAAATCCTCCATGAAGAAAATACAAATGTCTGCCTGTATCAAAAACTACGCTTTTCAATACAAGGATCATCAGCATCGGCAGAAAAAACCAGATCAAAGCAATCAACTGATAATGTTGTGTTTTAATAAAGTTTAAAGGGGTTCTGATTGCTTTTATGAGTGATACAAATGTTCCTGTTAAAAATAAAACAGTGTAAAGAATAGGAGTTGAAATGCATATCCACAGGGGAACATAATGCCAAGGTAGTTCCGAGGATCTGTAAATTTTCCCTAAATAAAAAACATCGATATTCCAGTGATAATAAAACGCTTCTTTAAATGCACCTATAAAATGATGGATCGGCCCCAGCCATAATACCGGCCAAAAAAGAATGATCAAGGGAATTAAAAAAATGAAGTACGCTAAATTTGAAAAAAAATTCTGTTTGTTTCTTTCCTTAAAAGAGAAAATCAATTCGATCAGAAAAAGAGTAATTAAAATAAGCGGAATAATAATTCCCATTATTCTAATATCAATTGTAAAAGCCGTAATTAAGGCGCAAAGGAAAGCCCAAAAAAGAGTTCTCTTTTCATAAAAAACAATTGCCAGATAAATGCTGATCGTGAAAAAAGAAAGGAAAACAGGATCTTTTGAGTTGTAAAAGGAGTGGGCAAAAACAGGAGGACTTAACACATATAACAAACAGCCGATTAATGCAAGGGTTTTGTTTTTGAATATTTTTAAAGTCAGTAAATAAAAGAAAATGGAAGAAATGAAGAAAACAAGAAAAGTTGCCAGGTGCCGCATTTGAAAAATATCCCGGGAATCGGATAATTTAAAAATCTTTTCCAGTGCTATAAGGAACACTTCAAAAGCTGGTCCGTGATATTTATCCCCACTGTTTAATAGCTCTGCGCTATTATGATGTGTAATAAAATCAAAGTTAACATGTCCTATATATTTCCACTGAGAATTTTCATCCCAGGATAAACCATAATCTTTATAAATACTGATACCGGCAAGTAAAAACAAAACAAAAAAACCAACTACAATAAATTTGTAATTTTTTTCAATCCAGGTACAAATACTTTTTTCTAATGTCGATAGCATTTTAATAAGAAGTTCTTGGTGTGTTTGCTTAAAATTTAGGTAGCTGTTTTAAACAACGATCTTCCTGTAGGGTCATTTCCGCTTTTGCAATTTTTGTTTTGTCTTTGTAACCAAGCAAATGTAAAGTGCCATGAATTAGTATTCGATGCAACTCATCTTCAAAGGATTTAGAAAATTTCAGAGCATTTTCTTTTACCCGTTCTATACTGATATAAACATCACCGCTTATGTCCAGATTCGGGTTTCCTTGCGAATAATCAAATGTGATAATATCTGTATAGGTATCGTGATCTAGATGTTGTTTGTTGAGGCTGAGCAACTGATCATCTGAACAAAAAATAAAATTTAATTCTCCGGCTTTGCGTTTCTTTTTTTTAATGGTTGAGGTGATCCATTGTTTAAGAATCACTTTGTTTTTTAATGTAAATTTTATGTCTTGTGTATGGAAATAGATCATGGTGTATAATTCTTATTATCGCGAATTTACGAATCTTTGTTAAAATGAATTGCCTAATACAGCGGCTTCAAAAAAATTAAGGAATAATAATAAAAAACCAATTTTTTAAAAAATGATATTTTATGAATTATATCATGTTGTTTTTTTTATGTTTTTTAGCAAATAATTATATATTTGTTTTCCAAAAAAATCCAAAAATTAATACCAATGAAAAAAATTCATGCCTTTTTTATTATAACAATGCTTTTTACTGTTTATCATTCTTTCGCAATTGAATTGAACGGAAACAATAAAAGCGATAAAAAACACACTATTGCAGACCCTCCTTGTGAAACATACATTTATGGTCCTTCAACCTGGTGTATTAATGCCGGAACTATTAGTTTAACAGGTTATGTAAACCCGGATTGCAACTCGAATTGGGGGGTGCTTTCAGGATCAGGCACACTTAATGTAACCGGTGGTGGTGCATCTGCGACTTATACTCCTTCTCCTGCCGATGCAGGCACAACTGTAAAAATTGTACTTGACAATGATGCACTATACTGTACTGCAACCGGTGGAGTAATTATTGCTGAATTAGATATTGTAATTACTGCTTTACCTGGTACACCTGGCACATTAACCGGTTCAAATAGTGTTTGTCAGGGTCAAAACGGACTTGTTTATTCTGTTCCTTCAATTTCAGCAGCAACAGGTTATAACTGGTCATTACCAAGCGGGGCCACAATTACCTCGGGATTAAATACCAATGCTATTCAAATTAATTATTCTACTTCAGCCACGTCAGGAAATATTACTGTTGTCGGAACTAATGGTTGTGGAAACGGACCTGTTTCCTCCTCTTTTGTGGTAACGGTTAACCCCTTACCTGGAGCTGCAGGAAGTATATCCGGTCCAACAAGCGTTTGCCAGGGGCAAAATTCTGTTTCATATTCCGTTGCTGCAATTGCTAATGCAACAAGTTATAATTGGACATTGCCAATTGGGGCATCTATTGTAGCAGGTAACAATACCAATAGCATTACGGTTAATTTTTCGGAGTCTGCATCTGGTGGTGGTGTTGGAGTAACAGGTGTTAATGCGTGTGGAAATGGAACTTCTACCATGTTGCCAATTAGTGTGAATCCTTTGCCTCTTGCCGCAGGCAGTATAACCGGTACAACAAATTTATGTGCGGGTACAAACAGTGTTTCTTATTCTGTTCCTTCAATTACAAATGCCACAGGATATGTCTGGACCTTACCAAATGGCGCTTCTATTGCAACAGGTAGCAATACAAATAGTATAACAGTTAATTATTCAGCATCTGCTACGTCTGGAACGGTTTCCGTTATCGGGACAAATTCATGTGGCAATGGCGCGTCTTCAGCCAGTACAGTTATTGTTAACCCTTTTCCTGTTGCAGCAGGAAGTGTATCAGGCATAGCCGCAATCTGTCAGGGACAAAATAGCCTTACCTATTCTGTTGCTGCAATCACAAACGCAACAGGTTATTCATGGAGTTTGCCAACCGGTGCAACAATAGCATCAGGAAGTAATACCAACAGTATTACTGTTAATTATTCTAATTCAGCTTCTTCAGGAAGTATTACTGTTTACGGGACAAATTCTTGTGGTAGCGGAACTACATCTTCCAGCTTACCAATAACCGTAAATCCTTTACCTTCTGCATCCGGGGTTATTTCCGGTACAGCGAGTGTTTGTAAAGGACAAACAGGCCTTACCTATTCTGTTACTGCAATCACAAATGCAACTGGTTATTCCTGGAGTTTACCATCCGGTGCAGCGATAACTTCCGGTAATAATACGAATACAATAACTGTGGACTATTCTGTTTCTGCTGCATCTGGCGATATTACCGTTTATGCTACAAATGGTTGTGGCAATGGAACAACTTCTTCTGCTTTTGCCGTAACAGTAAACTCTTTGCCTCTTGTTACTGCAAATGCTTCTGCAACAACTGTTTGCTCAGGAAATACAGTTATACTTACCGGAGGAAATGCTAGTTCTTATACTTGGACAGGTGGTGTAACCAATGGAAACCCTTTTAATCCAACCAGTACAATTACATATACTGTAACCGGCATTGATGGTAATGGATGCAGTAATACAGCAACTCAAACAATTAATGTAATTACACCGGCAACACCATCAATTTGTATGGTTACAGTGGACGATGCATCAAATTACAATATTATTTACTGGGATAAGTCATCTTTTGTAAACACGAGTGTTGATTCATTTATAGTTTATCGTGAAACGACTTCCAATGTTTATAAAAGATTAGGTTCCGTTTCTGTTGATTCAATGAGTTCGTTTACTGATACAGTAAGAGCATTGTATTTTCCATTTACGGGTGATCCCAATGTGGGAACCTACAGGTATAAATTGCAAATACGTGACACCTGTGGCAACCTGGGTACAATGAGTTTATATCACAATACCATTTATGCAAATCAAACAGGTGGCACGTTCAATTGGAATCATTATCAAATTGAAGGAGAAGCAACACCTCTTCCTCAGTTATCGGCTTATCTTTTAGAAAGGGATAATAATAATACCGGTAGCTGGACAGTAATTGGAGGGGTAGCCGGTTCGCAAACATCGGTAACAGATCCTGGTTATGCTACTTATCCGAATGGAAGATGGCGCATTAGTACTTCCTGGAGCATTAATTGTGATCCTACACGTGCAAGTATAAACACTACCCGATCAAATATTAAACATACTTCGGTGGCTACAGGTTTAATTCAAAACGAATTAAGTGAATCAACATCGCTTTATCCGAACCCTGCAAATAATGAAGTTACGATAGAAGTATCAGAGCAAATACAAGATGCAACCCTAAAAATTACAAATGCAATTGGTCAAACTGTATTTGAAGAAACATTAAACTCCACTGTCAATACAAAAACCTTGAAACATATTGATATCAGTAATTATACAAAAGGTATTTATACGGTAAGAATTGAAAGCAAAGGAGTTAAAGCGATCAAAAAATTAGTAGTAAATTAGACAAAATCCTATATTTCACGGTTAAAGGATGCTTATATAGATATGTATGAGCGTTTTTTAATTTTAAAACCTTGCCAGTTTCAAAAATTGTATTATTTTAGCATAAAAATTTTAAAAAAATTAACATGAAAAAAATTACTCTTCACCTTATTAGCACAGTAATTCTGATTTTTATCAGCACTATTAATGTTTTGGCTCAACCTATTGGTTTTTCTGCAAACAACACTCAGGGTTGCGCCCCGCTTGCAGTCGTATTTACAAACACTACGACCGATCCAAATGCGTATCGATACGAATGGGATTTTCAGGATGGTAGTCCTGTTTTTGTTGATACTTTACCAACAACAGTTACTCACACATTCACTAATTCCGGTTGGTACAATGTTAATATAAATGTTTTTGACATTAGCGGAAGTTATATTGGATACGCTTATTGTAATAATGGGAACATTCAAGTAGATGGACTAAGTATTAGCGGCCCTGATAGTGTTTGTCAGAACGAATCCACCGGCTTTTGTACCGGCTCAAATGGTCCGGCAAATAATGTATCCTGGGATTTTGGCGATCCAGGGTCCGGTACAAACAACACTTCTACTCAACCCTGTCCGATGCATACTTTTTCAACATTAGGAACTTATACAGTAACGGTTGTTGCAACCACAAGTTGTGGTATAGATACAGCCTCAAAAACAATATATGTTACAAATATTTCCTATCCTCAAGTCAATTTTTGGGCAAACTCTCCTTCATGCCCAAATACTCCAATAAATTTTAGTGCAGGTTCGTTTGCCTCTTATAGCTGGGATTTTGGTGATCCAGGTTCAGGCACTGCAAATACGTCTACACTGCAAAATCCGGAACATACTTACACAACGGTTGGAAATTATTATGCAGCCTTAACCGTTACCAATGGTTGTGGTAATACAGGTATTTATGGTGATACTATCAGGGTTTCAAATACTGTTGGATTTCCAGGTGGAATGGGAGTTGGAAATCCTGGTTCAGTTTGCCCTAATCAACAAGTGAATTGTTACATTTATGGGAGCTCTAATTATCCGAAATATGTTTGGGATTTTGGAGATGGTACTCCAAAAGATTCATCTGGTACAAACGTGAATCATAATTTTGGTGCAACATTAGGAACATATACAATTTCATGTAAAATAACAAATGCATGTGGAATAGATACCACACTTTATAATACGATTTCTGTTTCAAACTATACTCCTTATCCTAATCAATCATGGTTTACATTGCAAGTATACTCATCTCCTTCGTGTCCAAATTCAACTGTAAGTTTTGATGCACCGGGTGGCTATAATACCTATGTTTGGAAATTTGGAGATAGCCCGGACTCTACCATAACCAACAATAATTATAATAATCATACCTATGGCAGCCTTTTAGGAAACTATACTGTTTCAGTTAGAATAACGAATTCCTGCGGAAATGATACCACGTTATATGGTACCGTTGTAGTAGATACCAATGCTTACTTTTCTAATCAATCTTGGTTCCAATTACAAGCCAATTCTCCATCTTGTCCAAACTCCGGTATTTATTTTGATGCCCCATATGGATTCTCTAACTATACATGGGATTTTGGTGATGGTACACCTCAGGTAACATCCACTTATGGAAGTTATAATCATACCTATGGAAATACCATTGGAACATATACCGCTTCGGTTAAAATTACCAATGGGTGTGGAAACGATACCACCATTTACACAACAGTTCAAATTTCAAATAATATTGGTTTCCCTAATCAAACGTGGTTTGAATTATCCGGACCAAGCACTGCTTGCCCTGGTGATCAAATGAATTGGAATGCTCCTGGTGGATATACAAATTACAAATGGAAATTTGGAGATGGAGACAGTGTAATGAGTACCAATAGTTATGCAAATCATATTTATGCTGCAACAGGAACATATAACGCCTCTGTAAAAATTACAAACAACTGTGGTAGAGATACTACACTTTATGGATCTATTATAGTTAATAACACTGGATCATTCCCTAATTGGCTTCAAATTTATGCGTCACCCACAACCAGTTGCGCCAATGATATGATAGCATTTAGTTTGAATCAAAATAATTATTCATCCTATGACTGGGATTTTGGTGATGGTCAAACAGCATCCTCAACAGGTGAAAATATTCAACATGCTTATGATACTATCGGAAATTATACTGTTTCCTGCCAGGTAACAAACGGTTGCGGTAATACAACCACAATAACTACCACAGTTCAGGTATCCAACAGCAGCCCTGTAAGCAACGACATAGCGATTGATGGGGTCCTTCAAAATCCTTCCTGTCCGAATGATGAGGTGTTTTTTTTAATTAAAGAAGGTCAGAGCAGTTATACTTATGTATGGAATTACGGAGACAGTTCCGGTGCGGATACCACAGTTGGAACAGGAGGACAGCATATTTATTCAGCAACAGGTGTCTATACGGTAACAGTGTTAGTGATCAACGGATGTGGCTCGACTAAAACTATTTCCAATACAGTTACTGTTTCTGACACTATTTCTCCAACCCTTACTGATGACCAGGGATATAAAAATTGGGGCTTTCCAGGAAATGATCAAAATGGAATTGCTTCTGCAGCAGGATGTGCCGGAGATGCGGTTCTTTTTTATTTTTTAGGTTCAGCTGCTGATAACGTTTGGGATTTTGGTGATGGTACTACCGGAACGGCAACAGAAAGTATGATGATAGATGGTGGAGATAAGACGATGCCAATTACTATTATTAATCATGCTTATTCCGCTAATGGTAATTATTTGGTTTCACTTACCATCACTAATAGTTGTGGTAATAGTGTTACAGATACCATGACAATTAAAATAGGAGGTAATCAGACTGTAAACGGTGATTTGACAAACTCTCCCCCTCCTTTCACCACTTGTGCCGCCATTGATTTTCTTGCATTTGGTGGTTCTACCTATGGATGGAATTTTGGTGATGGTGATACTCTTTCTTCTCCTTCACCTACAGTGTCCCATACATTTGCTACACAAGGTGTATATGTTGTAAGCGTATTGATAACCAATGGTTGTGGAAATACAGCAACTTATTCCCGTTCTATTAATGTTGATGGTGCCGGGGGCCCTGCTGTTTCGCTGGTCTCTTCATTGGCCCCTACCTGTGTTGATGGAAACGATGGAACAGCTACCATTTCGGTATCGAGCGGACAACCGCCATATGTATATTCATGGAATGATGAAAACGGGCAAACTTCTGATGTTGTAACAGGTTTAACACCAGGGTTATATTATGCTACGGTTACTGATGACATTGGCTGTGCTTCCACATTTGCCGTTTCTATTCCTAGTCCAGCTCCAATTGTGTTAGGAACTTCAAGTACAACTACTGGTTGTGGTACATCAACAGGAACAGCTACTGTTTCGGTTTCAAGCGGAGGAACAGGACCATTTACCTATTTATGGTCAACAGGTGGCATAAGTGTTACTGAAACAGACCTTGCGGTTGGAACTTATTCTGTTGTTGCCACAGATGTAAACGGTTGTTCTTCATCTGCAAATATTGGAATCAGTGAAAGTGGCGGAGCTGTGCTTTCTGTCAATAATTTAACAACTATTTTGTGTTATGGAAGTTCGACAGGAGCAATTGATATTAATGTTACCGGTGGAACTTCCCCATATACATATGCCTGGTCTAATACCGCAATAACACAGGATATTACAGGCCTGGCTGCAGGTAGTTATTCGGTTCAGGTTACAGATAATAGTGGTTGTAGAGCAACTTTAAATACAACGGTTATTCAGGCAACTGAAATTATGGTTGCAACAAGTACCACACATTCCCCTACTTGTGGAAATTTTGATGGGAATGCAATTGCCACTCCATCTGGTGGAACTGGACCATACACCTATTTATGGGATGCTAATGCAGGAAGTCAGACTACACAAACTGCTACTGGTTTACCTGCAGGAACATATACGGTTACCGTTACTGATTTTAAAGGATGTACAAAGGATGGAGTAATTTCATTGAGCAACTCTAATTCACCTACTCTTTCGGCTGTAGTAACAGATGTAAGTTGTTTTGGCAACGCGAATGGTGCTATCAATATTAGTGTTACAGGCGGTACAGGTCCATATTTATATACATGGAGTGTTAATCCCCCTCAAACAAATAATCAGGACGTGAACACCTTAGCACCGGGAAATTATTCTGTGTTTGTAAATGATGCACATGGTTGTATGAGTTTCAGAAATTATACTATTACCCAACCCTCTGTACTGGCAACAACAGTAACTAATACAAGTGTAACTTGCAGTAATACAGATGGAACTGCAACAGCAGCACCAACAGGAGGTAACACCCCATATACTTATTCC
>Ga0156174_1011_pt1 | contig 32614 bp, 18 predicted proteins | sample RifCSPlowO2_12_FD_107827 | JGI IMG/M metagenome (GOLD analysis project Ga0156174, IMG submission 107827) | Bacteroidetes bacterium RIFCSPLOWO2_12_FULL_35_15
ATATTTGAACTCTTCCTCTATAATGCACTACTAACAAACAAAGTTAAACCAATTGCTACCTGTTAATATGACATTGCCCTTCAAAGGGGGACATGATCCTGCAAGCATCAAAATTATCGTCATTTTATATTGTTTTTTTTCTATAAAATTACCCCTCGATTGACCACGCAATTTATGTTATACTATATTTTATTTTATGGAAATTTAAACAGACTCTTAATTTATTTTTTTTCTTCTTCCAGAACTTTTGATCCTTGCATTTTAAAACCTATTGCACGGTTTTTCGATTCACTGACTTTCAGGGATTCCTGAAGCTCTGTGAATTTGGTAATATCTTTTAAGGTAGTAACTGCGGCTACGATATTATTTTTTTCATCTAAGATTGGTCGGCCATTAACAATAACATACTTCCTCTCTTTTGTTACCGGGTTCTGAATAACTATTTCAAGATTATCTGTTGATTCACCCCTCAATAATGCTTTTTCCAATGGCAGGTATTGTGCAGGAAATATTTTGTCTTCATCAGGATAAAAAAGATCAAAATCTTTCGACCAGTCAACAGGTGTATATACCGTATCCTCTTCCCTTATACCCACAATTTCTCCGGCCATCTGATTTGATAATATTATTTCACCATACTTATCGATCACAATAACTCCTTCTCCGATATTTTCAAGAATCAATTTCATCTGCAGAACATTCTGATGCAATAATTTTTCGGTTTCTTTCTTTTTTTCTTCAAGATTTTTTTGCTCCGTAATATTTTCAGAAATTCCCAACAAAAACTCAGGTTTGCCTTTTTCATCCTTAAGAGGTATTTTTTTTGTATGCAACCAAAATTGCTTACCGTCTCCTGAAGCCAACTCTTCTTTGATATCAACGAATTCCCCTTTTGTGATAACTTCTCTATCTTGATTTGTATAAAGGTCAGCTTCCTCTTTTGAAAATAATTCGTAGGCATTTTTTCCGATCACCTGTTCCCGTTTTTTTCCGATCAAATCTTCTGTGGACTTATTAATGAAAACATAGCGAAATTCTTTTGCATCTTTAAGGAAAATTAAACTGGGAATATTTTCAACAATTGAATTGAGGAATTTTTGGGAATCCTGTACTTTTTTTTCTAAAATTTTCCGTTCAGTTATATCTCTGATGAAAGCAATAAAAATGTATTTATCTTTTAACTTAGCAGGAGATACATTTAAATCAATATCAAACTCAATATTTTTATTATTGATCGCAGTAATTTCTATTGTTTTATTTAAAATTTTGCTTTCCCCTGTTTTCAGGAAATGAGTAAGCCCATTCAAGTGTTGCTCCCTGTATTTCAATGGCATAATTAATTCAGGCATATTCTTTCCGATTACTTCATTAGCTTTCCATCCAAATAAGATTTCCGATTTATTATTCCATTTTATAATTTTACTTTCTTCGTTAATTACCACAATAGCATCAGGAGCAGAACTAAAAATAGATTGTGCCTCTGATTCGCTTTCTTTCAATAAAAGCTCTAAGTTCGACCGGTCAGAAATATCTGTTGCTATTAATCCGATGGCATATAAGTTTTTTTCTGAATCCCATATAGGGAATTTTACAAAAATGTAATTATGAGTCTCTCCTTTGTACGAAATTTTTTCTTCAAATTTCATTTCCTTTTTTGCTTTAATAACTTCTGTGTCACCTGTCAAAAGCCTCTCGGCCAATTCTTTTGGAAAAATATCGAAATCCGTTTTCCCGATCAATTGTTCCTTTGTACGATTGAATAAATTCTCTACTTGTTTATTAATAAGCAAATATTGTCCATTCAGTTTTTTAATAAAAATAATGTTGTTTGTATTATCAAGTAAGGATTGCATTAATTGATGGTTCTCCTCAAGAAGTTGTTCGCTGCCTTTCTTTTCTTTTACCTGATGTCTTATAATAAAATATACTGCGAAGAGCAGGATAATCAAAAAGATCAATAAAATATAAAATGTAATTTCAAGGGTTCGTTCAAGTGAAGTCTTTTGATTTATATTTTTAATGAACTCAGAGTTCTCATTGCTTTTCAACTCATTGATCTTTTTAACTATGTTATTCTGGAGCTGAATTCTTTCTTCATCCTTAATAAAATCTCTTGCGGCCTCAAAATCTTTATATTTCCTGAGTTCAATGTATTGGTTTGTATTTTGAAATTTTTTTAGCAATAATTTTTCAAGTTCAACAATTCTTTTCTTTTGTTCCGTATTATTTTTAAATCGGACCTTCAAAGCTTCAACTTCAGCTTCTATGGAATGACGGTTTATATTAAGCTCTTCCAGGTATTTATCTTCCCCCGTTATGATATAGGTTTTTGAAATATTATCACTATTATTAAGGATGGCTAAACTTTTTGATGCAGAGAGAATGGTCTCCTGATGGTTCTTTTCTAAAAGACTTAAATCATCTTTATTTTTAATTCTTTTATAAGAAACCCAAATAAATACGATTGCAAGAAAAATATTTAAAATAAACCCAAAAAGTATTTTTTTTTCTAAAGAAATTTTCATTTTTATAACGCTTTTTGCAATGTCACTATGAATTTTAGATGATTTTGAATAGGTTAAAAGTAAGTGAGGTGATATTTCTATTGAATGACGTTGGTCACAAACCGGGATGATTAAAGCAATATGATTTTAAAAAAATTAAATAATTTAAAAACAGGAAAGATGTCTTTGAATTAACGAAGTCATTTCGCACGGAATGAAATGCAGAGAGAAATCTGTTTATCGAGGATAAGATTTCTCCTTGCAGTCGAAATGACATTTTGGGACTGTCATTTCGAACGGAATGAAATGCAGAGAGAAATCTGTTTATCGAGGATAAGATTTCTCCTTGAAGTCGAAATGACATTTTTGGACTGTCATTTCGAACGGAATGGAATGAAGAGAGAAATCTGTTTATGAGGATAAGATTTCTCCTTGCAGTCGAAATGACATTTTGGGACTGTCATTTCGAACGGAATGAAATGTAGAGAGAAATCTGTTTATGAGGATAAGATTTCTCCTTGCAGTCGAAATGACATTTTTGGACTGTCATTTCGAACGGAATGAAATGTAGAGAGAAATCTGTTTTCACGAAGATAAGATTTCTCCTTGCAGTCGAAATAACATTATCGGACTGTCATTTCGAACGGAATGAAATGTAGAGAGAAATCTGTTTATCGAGAATAACATTCGTTTAAAAATAAAAACGTCCCGCAGAATGCAGGACGTTTCAATTATTAAATTCAAAAAAACTATTTTACTTCTATCAATTCAACATCAAAAGTCAGATCAGCTTTTTCAGGGATCATTGGCGGACGGCCTGGCTCCCCATACGCTAATACATAAGGAATGATCAAACGCAATTTATCGCCTACCGTCATTAATGCAATTCCTTCTTCCCAACCCGGAATAACCATTCCTTTTCCTAATTGAAATTCAATTGGTTCACCACGTTCAACTGAGGAATCAAACATTTTACCATCAGCAAGGTATCCTGAATAATGTACTTTCACGGTTTTACCTGCTTCTGCTTTTACTACACTTGAACTTTTATTGATCACATAATATTTCAATCCCGAAGCTGTTGACTTCGCTTCTTTTCCTGTAATATCAAAAAGTGGTGGAGCAGCAATCGGTTGAATATCTGTAATTTCCACATCAAAAATTACATCTGCTTTTTCAGGAATCTGTGGTGGAATTCCTTTTTCACCAAATGCAAGTTGATATGGAATAATGAATTTTGCTTTTTCACCTTTGTTTAACAGTTGAAGTCCTTCATCTAATCCCGGAAATAATTGTCCCTGACCAACCTTTACTGTTAAAGGTTTTCCTCTTTCAATGGACGAGTCAAACATTTTACCATCTATCAAAAAACTATTGTAATTAAAAGTTACTTTTTTCCCGGAAGCTACTTTCTCCCCATCTTTACGTTGGATCATAATATATTTCAAACCGCTTGCAGTTTTAATTGTATCTTTTCCTTTCACATCCCATGCTCTGATACCTTCCACCACATCTAATAATTCTATATCAAATATAAGTGTTGAATTAGCAGGGATCTTACCCATTTCCTGAGCACCATATCCCAATTCGGGACCAAATTTAATTGTTGCTTTATCACCTGCCTGTAGCAATTGAAATGCTTCATCCCAGCCTTTTATCACTTGCCCTGCTCCTAACTTAAAAGAAAATGGTTCTCCGCGTTTTACAGAACTATCAAATACTGTATCGTTGGTTAACTTTCCTGTATAATGCACTATAACTTTATCACCAACCAGTGGCTTTTTTCCATTTCCTTTTTCGGTAATGGTGTATTCTAGACCTGATGCTGTTTTCACTGTTTTAGGCTTTTTTACTTTTTGGCTTTTTGCTTTTTCCTGAGCACTTACAGCTAAAACTGTAAAAGTCAAAATGAGGGTTAATACTTTTTTCATCTGCGAATTTATTTTTTATTTTAAGCTATTTCGACCGAAAAGAGAGATCTCTTTTTATTTTTGAGATTTCTCTTTTCGGTCGAAATGAAACTAAGATTTTTTTTATTTACCGGGGTGTTTTACACTAACTAATTCTACTTCAAATACAAGTGGAGAAAATGGAGGGATTGGCCCTGCATTTTGCTCTCCATAGGCGATAGAAGAAGGCAAAACAAGTAGTGCTTTTGTTCCGGGTGTCATTAAGGCAATAGCTTCTTCCCAACCTTTTATAACTTGTTGTTGTCCCAATGGGAAAGCAATTGGTTCGTAAGGTCTTCTTTCATCATATACTCCCGCTTCTTTGGCAACCGATTCAACACTGGTATCGAATACTTTTCCATCTAACAAACGACCGGTATAATTTACTTTTACTGTATCTCCGGAAACAGGTTTTGCTCCTTTACCTTTTGTTTTCTCAACATAATACAAGCCGCTTTCTGTTGGCTTTACAGTAATTTTATTATCCTCTAAATATTTTGCAAGTGCTTTTGGCTCTTCGTTCTTTCTCAGCTCCAACAACACCTTTTGCTCTTCCATTTTTTTGTTTTGCTCCTTTTCAACTTCTTCTTTCGTAGTAACTTTTTCAAGTTTTGCTTCAAAAGTTAAAGTGCTTCCTTTTGTAATATATGGAGGAAGTTCTTTTACCTGAAATGTTTTGAAATAAACTGAATCCGCACTAACAATAAAACTGGCACTATCTCCAACAGACATCATAGCCAAAGCATCTTCAAAACTCCCTTTAAAAGTAGATTTCCCTAAAGGGAATTCAATAAAACTACTACCGTTCGGATTCTTTTTTGAATCGAATAGAATAGAATCCTTTCCATTTTTGCTGACAGAATAGGACATGATAACTTTTACAACATCGCCTTCTTTGGGTTTAACACCATTTTCGTTTTGTTTATAAAACTTTGAATACAAACCAGATTCTGACTTTTCGTAGCCGGGATATGGCGAGTTTTTACATGAAGTGATCGCTAACACAGCACCAATAGCTGTAAATGCAACTTTTTGAGTGAATGAAATTTTCATTTTTTAATTTTATTTTTTGGTTAGGTTAAGTAATTCTATTTCGTAAATCACAGTTGAATATGGTGGAACTATATTTGTTGAAGAACCACTTTCTCCAAAAGCAAGTTGCGAAGGTATAATAAATTTTGTTTTGGAACCTTCATTCATTAAACTAATTGCTGTTTCAATTCCTTTAATAACTTGTTCCTGTTCACCAATTATATATTCCAAAGGCTGAGCCCTGTCATAGGTAGATTCAAATTGTTTGCCATTAAGAAAAAAACCTTTGTATTGAATTTTTACCAGGTTTCCTGCTTCAGGGAATGCACCTGTACCTTGTTTTATCGGCAAATAAAACATTCCGTTTTCAATAGGAAAAAAGGAGGTACGACTCGTATCCAAAAATAATTGTAATTTTCGCTGCTCCTCTATATCTCTGTCGGCAACTAATTGTTGATATTTCCTTAATTCCGATTCGTATGTTTTTTCAGTTAAAATAGAATGCAGTTTAACATCCATTTTTACCATACTGCCGGGTTTTAAAAACAGGGGCAAATTCGTTTTAAAAAATTTTTCGAATAATGAATCGGCATTAACAATAAAAGAAACACTGTCGCCCGAATTCATATTGGTTAATCCTTCTTCAAAACTTCCAATGAATGAAGAATGTTTAAAAGGAAGAATTACTTTTCCTGTTTCATTTGTTGAATAGGTATCAAAAAAAATGGAATCTTTTTCGGTTTTATAAGTAATGATCAATTGAAGGTAGTCCCCTAAAGAAGGTTTGGTCTTTCCATCACCTATAAATTGAAGTTTGTAAAACAGACCTGAATTGGTTTCTGTATATCCTTTATAGGTAGAATTATTCAAGCAAGAAGATAAAACTATTGCTATAATTAAAATATATAAACTACTGTTTTTAAGCACGTTATTTTAATGATAATAATTCTAGTTCATACAAAACAGAAGCATGAGGAGGTATTTTGCTTTCATCCCCGATTAAACCATGAGCAAGATAAGAAGGGAGAATAATAGTTGCTTTATCACCAACATGCATATACTGAATTCCTTCATGCAAACCACTTTCTATATTATCTTTTCCGATTAAAAATTCTTTAGGGCCTGTTGAATCAGATGAATAACAAAGAGTTCCATCTAACAAACTAATTTTATAGTTTACTTTTGCCCGCTGATTTACTTGTGCCAATGCTCCATCTCCCTTTTTAGTGATCATATAACGTAATCCTGTTCCGGTAGTAATCATTTTCCAGCCGCGATGAGCCACATATTGATCGATCTCATCACTTTCCTGTTTAACATACATTTTATTAGCCTCTACCAGTTTGTCCTGAAAATCTTTACTGTAAATATTGGTTTGCTTGGCTGTTTTCTTATGCGCATCACCACAGGCCAGGAATAGCCCTGAAGTCATCAAAAGGAAAAGGAAATAATGTAGTTGAGGGCGCATTAAAATGGTTAAATACTTTTATTTTTAAACATGAATAAACTTTTTTTGCCGCAAAGTCGCTAAGACGCTAAGGTTTTACAACTTGTTTTTATTTTTTTTCTTTGTGCCTTTGCGACTTTGCGGCAAAATTTCTTTTTATTTCTAAAGAAGAATATTATTGCTTTTTATTTAATTGCTTCTTATACTCCGGCAATAATGAAACAAATTTTATTACTGTTTCATCCAAGGTTAATTCGCTCATTCCTCCGGCAGCATTGGCATGTCCGCCACCGCTAAAATGTTTCCTGGAAAATAAATTCACATTAAAATCGCCTTTTGAACGGAACGATGTTTTTACTTCTCCATCCCGTTCAACAAAGAAAGCTGCAAACCGAATTCCTTTAATTGAAAGCGCATAATTTACAACACCTTCGGTATCTCCTTTTTTATAGTTAAAGTGCTTTAATTCATCACTGCGTAAACTAAAAAATGCAGTACTGTATTCATTTAATACTGTTAATTTTTCAGCTAAACAAAAACCTAATAATCTTAATTTATCTTCTGCATTGTCATCATAAATGCGATTATGGATTTCGGCATTTGCAGCACCTGCCGTAATCAATGCGGCAACAATACGATGTGTTTTTGCAGTTGTTGATGGAAAACGAAAAGACCCTGTATCGGTCATTATTCCGGTATAAAGGCAATTAGCAATATCTTTATGGATGAGTTTTTTATCACCCAGTAATTCAATAAAATCATAAATTAATTCGCAGGTCGAACAAGCTTCTATGGTGTGCAATTGGAAATCAGCAAAATCTTCCGGCTGTAGATGGTGATCTATCATACATGTCAAAGCTTTTGATTTGGACACCTCATCACCTAAAGCATCAATCCGTTTTAGCGAATTAAAATCAAGGCAAAAGATCAGCTCAGCTTTTGCTACCGCTAATTTGGCAGGACGCGCATTTAAAGAAAAATTAATCACTTTCTTATTCCCCGGCAACCAAAATAAAAATGAGGGGTAATCATTTGGGGTAATTACAGTAACCTTATGTTTCTTTTTGATCAGATAATTGTATAAACCCAAGGAAGAACCCATTGCATCTCCATCTGGCGACCAATGTGTTACAATAACAATTTTCCTGGGAGTGCTTAATAGAGCTTTTATTTCTTTTGTCTGAGGTGCGTTCAAAATTTTTCCGGATTGTTGAATTGCAAATTTACAATAATTATTGAATTTGCATTTTGTAGTTCAGGATTTACGCGTCAAAATTAATTAACTTTTTAAACGTAAAGATGTTGCACACGGCTTATATTTTTTTATTATCATTAATAATTTTTTTTCCTGCAATTGTGAGAATAATACCAATTGAATTTATAAAACAGTCCAATGTGTGCTGTCTTCAGAGTTTGTCGAAGACTGTGCGTGGAAATTTGTTGGACTAAAATATATTTATAAATGGTATAATATAAAAGACATTCTTTTTCTATTTCGCTAAATGCACTTTGGCAGGATGAATATATTTAAATTCTAATACCAATAATGGTAATATCATCAACCTGTTCAAAATTTAGCATCCATTCATTTAATGTAATTTCAAGGTGTTTTTTTTGTTCAGAAAGCTTTTTATCTGAAATAGAAATTAATGTTTCTTTTAATTTTTTAGACATAAATTTTTTACCTTTTGGTCCTCCAAACTGGTCGGGAAAACCATCCGTAAAAGTAAAAATCATATCACCTTGTTGTAAATCAATTGTATGTTGTGTAAATGCAATAGTATCTTTATCGTGTTTCCCTACTGGCATTTTATCCGCTGTTAACTCTAAAATTTGATTTTCTCTGACAATCCAAACCGGATTATTTGCGGCAGCATAAGTAAGTTTACTATTTATAAAATCAAAACTAATTAAACTACAATCCATTCCATCTTTACCACCGTATTCACTACCATCATTTCTTAAACGTTCAATGATCGTTTTACGAGTTGAATTTAAAATATCCGAAGGATTGACAAAACCTTCTCTAATTGCAGACTCTATACTGGTAACATTTAACAAGCTCATGATAGCACCTGGCACACCATGTCCGGTGCTATCAGCAGTTGCTAACACAAAGTTGCCGTTGTTTAATTTCTCCGCCCAATAAAAATCTCCGCTTACTATATCTTTTGGTTGGAAAAGAACAAAGTAATCATTTAGGTTTTCATCAAGTAAACCGGTAGTTGCAAGAAAGCTACGTTGTATCCGTTCTGCATAATTTATACTATCAGTTATCTCTTTGTGCTTTTCTTCTATTAATTCTTTTTGCTGTTGAGTTTCTTGTTCTTTTAATTCGATAACAATTTTTTGTTTTTGTGTTATTTTAAAACGATTGAAAACAAAACCAGAGAAAGCAATGAGTAATAACAATCCACCATAAAGTGCATAGCGCTGTGTTTTCTCCTGCTTTATTTGAGCTTGTTGCGCTACTAGTTGCGCATTCTTCACTTTTTGTTCTTCAGCATTTTTAATACTGTCTGCTGCCGTTTTCTTCTCATATTGATATTGAAATTGTTTTTTTATACTCGCCTTTTTAGTTTTTTCATTATTCGTGCTATCGCGCATTAGTATTTCTAATTCATGCATTTCCAATGCTTCTTTAAATTTATTTTGTTCCTTAAAAATGTTTTTAAGTATTGAAGCTGCGCTTTTAATATCATCGGGATATCCCAATTCCTTAGCCATAATTAAACTACGTTGAGCATAAACCTTAGCCTCTCTCATTTCACCTTGTTGCTGCATTGCAATGGCAATATTGATTAAAGATCTGGCAACCCCTTTTTTGTCCTCAATTTCTTCCTTAATTTTTAAACTCTTATGATAGTATTCTAAGGCTTTAGAGATGTCACCCTTCTTATAATAAATTAAACCAATGTTATTTAAAGAAATAGCAATTCCCTTTTTGTAATTAATTTCTTCCCTTATTTTTAAACTCTTCTGAAAGTATTCTAATGCCTTAACGATGTCGCCCAGATTAGTATAAATCATCCCAATATTATTTAGAGAGGAAGAAAGCCCTTTTTTGTCATTAACTTCTTCCGAAATCTTTAAACTCTTATGATAGTATTCTAATGCATTGGGGGTATCACCCAGATTATCATAAATTAACCCAATATTGTTTAAAGATTGAGCAACCCCTATTTTGTCCTCAAGATCTTCCCTTATTTTTAAACTTTTATGGTAATACTCTAAGGCTTGGGGAATGTCGCCCTCCTTTTCATAAACATACCCAATGTTATTAAAAGATTCAGCCATTCCGGGTTTGTCCTTAATTGCTATCCTAATCCTTAACCCTTTTTGATAGTAGTCTAAGGCTTTTGAGTTGTCTCCCTGATTGTTAGAAAGATAGCCGATGTTACTAAGTGCGCCCGCAAGGTACTTTAAATAAAAAGACTTAGGAGGGATGGACGGGGCAGAGTTGGGCGCGGTGTATTTCGTACAGAGTTTTATAACATTAGTCCATAAATCTATGGCTAATTTCGAGTCTTGTTGATAGATTGTTTCTCCCAACTCGAAGGATAACTTAATTATAGTCGTATCGTGCTTGGCATTTCTAAGTGATGCTTTTAAGGAGTCAATCGTTTTGTCCTGGGCTGTTAGGCTTAAACAAAAAGTTAAGAAACTTAACAGTATAAATATGTTTCGTAATGGAATTCTCATTTAATTTCAAAAGTAAAACTTTTTAGGTTACTAAATCATGTGAACTATTAAAAGTAAGATGAATCCTTTCACAAAAATTGTTTGTTAGTTTGATACGTAAATCCTGTTTTGCAATTTAGAAGTTGTAAAAAACAAAAAAATAATTCCTAATCATATTTTTTCTAATTTCGCAACCAAAAATGCTCATATAAGGTAATTAAAATTAGAACATCACCAATATTTAAACTTTCGAACTTAAAACTTAAAACTAAATAAAATGACAACAAACAGAACTTTTACAATGATCAAGCCGGATGCTGTGGGAAACGGATACATTGGCGGAATTTTAAAAATGATGAATGAAGCTGGCTTTCGCATCGTAGCCATGAAATATACCAAACTATCTTCCGAAATGGCAGGTAAATTTTATGAAGTACATAAAGACCGTCCCTTTTATGGCGAATTGGTTGAATTCATGTCATCAGGTCCGATTGTAGCTGCTATTTTAGAAAAAACAAATGCAGTAGCTGATTTCAGAACATTGATCGGTGCTACAGATCCTACAAAAGCGGATGCCGGAACGATTCGTAAAACATACGCAAAATCGATTTCTGCTAATGCAGTTCATGGTTCCGACAGCGATGAAAATGCACAGATCGAAGGAGATTTCTTTTTCTCGAAACTGGAAAGATTTTAATTCGATCCCGGGATTAAAGTTGGAAAGTTAAAAGTAGGATTGCTTCTTAACTTTGAACTTTTCAACTTTAAACTTTCTAACTTTCCAACTTTAAAACTTCTTTTTCAAGAACCTCAAACACCTTTACCATCGCTAAGGTATCCAACTTGCAATATTCCAGCAAATGATCGCGGGTATCCAGTATTTTAAACATGTCTGTTTCTTTTTGCAATTTTTCAAAAGCGATCATAGCAATACTTCCGCTCGATATTTTTAAATTACTATAATTTAGTTCGGGAACCAAAGCAGGCAAAAGATTTTTCATAGAAAAAGAATTTTTCATTGCCGGATGATAATAGCTCCTCTCCTGAAAAGGTTGTACCAGATCAATGATCCGCTTTAAGCGCGAATCAATAACTGCACTATATTCAGGGAAATCATTTTTTAATCCATTCAATACGTTACGTTCCATAAGTACATCATACACCAGAATAGTTCCTTCGGTTTCTGTATCTTTTAAAAGACTTTCAATAAATGATCTACGAGGATCCACTCCTTGTTCGGCCAGAAACTCGAAATGTTCAACTGCGGCATTTTTATCTTTTTTAAAATGTATGGAATATTGAAACGGAATATGTTGATACGGCTTGGTATTGTTAAATATGGGAACGGCAGGCATAAACGTTTCGAAATCCATAAATAAAAGAGGGTACTTTACTTTTTCTAAAAACTTTTTAATCCCAACCAAATCAACTTTAACTTCTCCTGTTTTTATCGCTTCAATATGAATATTAGCATTCTTATCCAAGTCGTTTTTTTTAGGAATTTTTTTAATAGTTGTGAATCCCGCATTGTATAAATTAAATTGTTCTGATTTTGGAATCCCTGAAATTTCGAATACCGAATTTTTGGGAACATTTTTCCAACAAGTTTTCATAAAATCACAGGGATACGGACTAAAACAATGTTCGCCAATGGAAATATCAGGGATGGAAAAGCCTTCCAATACGTGTTTTGATCGATCGATGTTCTCTTTGATCATTTCCTGATTTTTGAGCGCATCTTTTTTAACTGAAGTAAAATTAAAAAGTTCATGGATCTTTAATTCTCCTCTTCTAATGTATTGGCTATTAACGGTGATCAAATTAATATCTTCCAAAGTCAAACCCGAATTTGTGATCACCCAATATTGCAGCGATGCATCCAATAAATAGGTCTGTGAAATTTTGATGGAGCTTTTAACTTCATACGCATACCATTTGCCTTCTTTCTTTACCAGGATATCCAAAATGGCAAGCACCCGGTCATGCTGAAAGGCTGCTTCATAGATCACTTCAGAACCACTTGCTATTAACTCCTGCGTTCTTTTAACTGACTCCCCGTTATTTGAACGTTTACCTGAGGTGGCATCAACGCCACCCGGAAAAAGTTGTTGAGCCAATACACCAACATTATTTCCCCTGTTAAAAACAGCTTGTTGTTCGGCAGAAACAGCATCGCGCATTTGAATAAAATTTTTATACAAATACAGTGATTTGGAACATTGGAGTCCTCGCAAAAAGGTGGATTTACTTAAGATATGTTTTTCCAAAATTATTTTTTATTGAAGGCTGTAAGATACGGAATTCTGTTCGGGTTATTTACAAATGAATCTACCTTCAGGGAATTAATATTTATTGAAAACCTATTTAAACATAATCCCATACTAATTCACTCTAAAAATAGATTTTAATTTGAAACATAGAATAAATTTATCTTTAAATAGCTGTTTTTCATATAATTACCACTTATTCCTGAAATTATTTCAGTTATGATTATTTGCAACCATTTATGTTGTTATTTCATCTGATTTGTATATTTTTGTAAGAACTAATAATTCGAAATTTCGAATACACATGGATAAAAACTACTTTCTCCAAAAAATTCTCTTAGTTATACTTTGTGCAATTTCATTGAATTCTATGACTTTTGCACAAAATGTCGGTATAAATAGCAATGGAGCAACACCTGCCGATTGCTCAATGCTTGACATTGTTTCTACTACTAAAGGATTACTAATCCCGCGAGTTGTTCTTACTGATGTAACGACCTGGGCGCCTCTAACCGGCACAGCTGTTGACGGGGTAATTGTATATAGTACCGCCAATCCAACAGGAGGCAGCGGAACAGGATATTATTATTGGAGCACTGTTGCAACGGCACATTGGGTAAACCTTATTGATAATCTTAACCCCGGAACTCCATGGCTTACAATTGGTAACACAGGACTTACAAGCCCTGCTGCTCCCGCAACTTATGGTACTTCTTTAATTGCTTCTACTGAAAACTGGATGGGACATACCGATGCAAAGGATATTGTTTTTGGAACAGATACAAAAGAACGGATGCGAATAATGAAAACTTCAGGCTTTGTTGGTGTAGGAACTGCTGCCCCATCCACACTTTTTCATATAGATGGCGGAACAGGATCCACCACTCAGACAATAGCAACAATAACAGGAAATTCGTTAACCACAGGAACTGGACTAGCGATTACAGCTAATGCATTAACCAGTGGATCAGCAATTACTGTAGCAACAAGTTCAGCAATTACTGGAAATTTAATTAGTGTAACAGGCTCCAATGCAAGTTTTTCAGGTAACGGAGTAAAATCGGATATGCAGGGAACAAGTGGAGCCACTTATGCAATTTATGGTCTAACAGCAAGCACAACCGGAAGAGGAGTTTATGGTTATGCTACTGCAACAACAGGAACAAATTGGGGGGGCTATGGTAGAAGCGCAAGTAATGACGGTTATGGCATAGTAGGATACCACTCAAGCACAACAGCTGCAACGAATGCCGCTTTTTTAGATCGGATTGCAGGAGTTTTTGGTCAAACAGATGCTGACAATACAATTGGTGTTATTGGTATAACCAAGACACATAGTGTATCACAAAGTATTGGGGTTTGGGGTTTTGGAAGCAGTTATAGTGCTGATATTGGGGTATTGGGTATTGGTAATGCCCAAACCTATACGGCCCTTGCTGCAGGAGCAGGAGGATATTTTATTGGCTCCACGTATGGCTCTTATAGTAAAGCTAACACAGCTGCTAGCGGTAATGGTGTAATTGGTGCAGGAAACAATTTAACTCCCACCGTGCCTGCAGGAGGTAGTGGAGGAGCATTCACAAGTACAAATGTAGGTGTTGCAGGTTATGGAGATGCCACTGCTGCAAGTTGGGGAGTTTATGGTAAATCTATTGCTGCCAGTGGGGGATTAGGGGTTTATGGATTAGCTACTATTAATAATGGTGATGGAGTTAATGGAGACAACACCGCTGCTGCTGGTGCAGGAACAGGGTTTGGTGGATATTTTACAACACTTCAAACAGGAGGATGTGCTTTAGGAGGCTCATTAGGTGGATATTTTTATTATGCCGGTACTGGCACTTCTGGAATAACTAATTATGCATCAGGTTATGGTGTTGCCGGTAATAATTCTGCTGCTGCCGGAATTGGAGTTATTGGATTTGGAAACAATACCTCTACTTATATGAATCCAAATTCTGCAGGTGCAGGCGGAGTTTTTTCAGGAACACGGTATGGATCTGTATCATCAACAACAAATACTGCAACAGCAGGAACAGGGTATAAATATGGTCAAAGTTATTCAGCCGCTGTTGCTGAAATGCAAACTAGCGTTGGAGTAAATACATCCCTGTATCATTTTGGAGTCCACGGCTCAAATAATGATTATGGTGCGGCTTATGGGTTAAGAACAGGGGGAGTATTGGGTAATGAAGAATATACCGGAGCCTGGGCTTGTTTAGGATATCAGAGTAGCACTACTACTAATAGATATGGTTGTTATAGTACTGCAACCGCATATAACGGAACTACAAATACCAATACTGGATTTATGGAAGGAAATAATACTGTATCAGGCATTGGAAATGGTTCTTATGGTGGAGTTATTGGAAGCTGGACAAGAGGCGAAGTGATGGGACATATTTCAGCTGGAGAATTATTTGCTTCTTACAATTTGGGCAATGCCTACACTTCCGGTTATCAGGCTGAGATAGTGACCTTAGCCGAAAAAAGAGTTGCGACTTATTCAGTTACTTCCACCGAAGTAAAAGTATATAATGATGGTATTGGAAAGCTCAGCATGGGCAAAACAAGAGTAAACTTTGAAACATCATTCAGCGAACTCATCGAAGACAGCAGACCAGTTGTTACCATTACCCCTATGGGACAATGTAATGGTATTTATATCTCCAATGTAGATTCAAAAGGTTTCGATATAGTTGAATTAAATAATGGCAGTTCAAATGTGGAGTTCTCTTACATTGTTATCGGCAAACGAATAGATGGAGCCAATAAACCGGAACTACCTGAGGCACTTGCTAAAAAAGATTTTGATCAAAAAATGAAAGGTGTAATGTTCAACGAAAGTAATTTGGAACAAAGCGCTTTACCTGTTTGGTGGGACGGAAAACAAATAAGATTTGATGCAGCACCTGAAAAACAAGCAAGCAATATAATTAAAGCAGAAGTTAGAAAACCGGAAGAAAAAAAGAATAGAAAGCCGAATAAAGATTAATAATAAAAAAAAATCAAATTAAGTATTCGTGTTATTTAAAAATGTACTATTTATTATTCTGAATCTCCTTTTTTTTTCAGTTTTTTCGCAGAGTTATAAAAACTGTGAAAAATTTAAAACAATAATATACACCCTTTCCGATGATTCAATGCAAGGAAGGGAAGCAGGAACAGAAGGCGCGGAAAAAGCAAAAAATTATTTAGTAAATTATTATAAAACAATAGGATTAAAACCATTAAAGGATACATACATTCAAAAATTTGTTTTTCCAAAAGATTCAACACATACGGAAACGGCAATGAACATAAGTGGAATGATTGACAACAAAGCGAATTCAACAATTGTTATAGGAGCTCATTATGACCACTTGGGAATGGGAGGTTTAAAGTCAAGATCTTTAACAACTAAAAAAATACATGCCGGAGCAGATGACAATGCCAGTGGAGTAGCAATGATGCTCCTGCTTGCTGAACAATTAAAAAAATCGGGAAACAAAAAATTTAATTATCTTTTTGTCGCTTTTTCAGCACATGAAAATGGTTTATATGGATCAGAAGCTTTTGTTAATGAAATAATAATTGATTTATCTAAAATAAAATTAATGCTAAATTTTGATATGGTTGGGCGACTTGATGTAACCAGTCCTATTTTAAAGGCTACAAAAAGCGAAAAAGATTTTTATCTTGATTCGTTGCTAAATAATGTGAATCATAAAAATTTTCAAATTAAAATTCAGGATAATAGTTTATCAAAAAGTGATGCAACAGCTTTTACAAAAAATAATATCTCTTCAATTACTTTTTCAACTGGCATTCATGATGACTACCACAAAGTCTCAGATACTGCAGAAAAAATAAATTATGACGGAGTGAATACTATTAAAGAATATCTTTTTGAGTTTCTTTTGAAGGTTAATTGAAAATTATTTTAAAAAATGAAAAGACTTTATAGCTACCTTTTTTTATTTTTTTGTACGAACTTTATTTTCGCTCAAAACGCCCTGGTTATTAATGGAGCGGCATTTATTACTATGAGTAACGGTACTGTTGCAAGTCCTGTTTATATTGTAGTTAACCAGCCAAATGTAGCAGGCATATCCCGTATAGGAACAACAGGATGGATCATTTCCGAAGATGATGGTAATTTTGTTCAATGGAATTGCGGTGCTACTAATGCAGCTTATGTATTTCCTTTTGGAAAAAGCACCACTGATTACATTCCATTCACTTTTAATAAAAGTGCCGGAGCAACAAATGTCTCTGTTTCTACTTACGGTACCATTAATGCCAACACTAACTTGTCCAGCACTGTTACAAATATGGGAAGCGTATGGGGAGGAAGTGCCATAGGAACGGTTATCGACCGATGGTGGAGAGTGAATGCTACCGGAAATACGGCAGACATGACTTTTTCTTACAAGGCATCTGAAAATACAACCACTGCTTCTCCCCTTTCTCTCACAAAATCTCAGCAATGGGATGCTGCAACCGATTGGCTTGCTCCTATCGGTGCTGGATCATTAGGAGTTAATGTTGGGATAGGAACAGTTAGTTCAGGTTCTACCAATTCTTTTTCAGCTACCAAAATCGCCTGGGTTCTTTCAAGAGCTGCTGCGCCATTACCTGTTGAATTAATTCGTTTCGATGGACAATGTTCAGGTAAAAATGTTGTATTGAATTGGACTACTGCTTCTGAACTAAATAACAATTTTTTTACGGTTGAACGAAGTGAGGATGGAACAACTTTTCAGACAATTGGAACTGTTAATGGTGCAGGCAACAGCTCTTCTACACTTTACTATATGTTCTCCGATAATACTCCTTTAACAAATGGAGGCTATTACCGGTTAAAACAAACCGATTATAATGGCGATAATAAAACTTCCCCGGTAACCTTTATTGCTTCTTGTATTAATAATACCAATACTATTGATGTTTACAATCAGGGAGGAAATGATTGTACTGTATTGATCAACTCGGCTTTTTCAGATAATTATTTTGTTACACTTTATACCACATTAGGACAAATTGTTTTCTCAAAAAATATTTCTGTTGCTGAAGGTATTAATAGATTTGTTATTCCATTGGAAAGTATTGATCCTGCCATTTATTTTATAACTCTCAGCAATGGCAAAGAAAACTCATTCACTAAAAAAATTGTTATCACCCACTATTAAATTAACAAAGAGAATTTAAATACTATAAATTAGTCTGTATTTAAAATTCGCATTTTTTTAACCGGAAAATCATTTCTCCTTTCTCTTTTTAGTTAAATTTTCTCTGAAAACTTCGTATTGTTGAAAACTTTTTTAAAAACACGAAAATTTTTTTAATGATCAAAACGCCACAAATAAAAAACCTGTAACCAATATGACGAATATCAGGTTTGTACCATTAAAAAAAATTACATTTTAAAATTCTATTTTTCAACTCATCTGATAAAAAACAAGTTTCCGTCTATAATATATGAAACTAAATCGAAAAAAGCTCGTATATTTATTTCGCATTATTAACCACTTTTTTTTCAAAAAACATTGCATTTATATTTAAAACACAACCCTTTTTATTGTAAATACATATAAAAAAACTATTCAGTACGGCAATTAAAAAAAATTACAAAACATCATGAGAAAGACAATTACAAAAAAAATTATTTTCTTTTTCGCTTTTATTTTTTCTTTTGTTTTTGAGATCTCAGAAATAAAAGCACAATCCTCAGATTTTCCCACAACATATGAACTAAACCAAAAATTAGCTCATTTAGATAGTATAGCTTTTTACAAATCTTCACATCCGGAACTATTTAACATTCAGGATATTGACAAAAAGTTGTCTTTTGAAAAATTACAATTACCTCTTCAACTTAATTCATCGTTGACTACAAATCCGCTTTGGCAAAATTCGGAGGTCCCACAAATGCGTTCACAAACTACACCTCTTTTGTTAATGACTACTGGTCCTGAACAAAATTGTGCATCCGGAATAAATGTTTGCTCCCAAACTTATACGCAAGCCGCTTCCTATACCGGACATGGTAGTATTCAGGAAGTAAATGGTACCTGCCTTTCCACTCAGGAAACCAATTCTGTTTGGTATATTTTTACTGTTCAAACATCCGGTACATTTGGATTTACATTAGTAACCACAAAAGATTATGATTTCGCCTTGTATAATATTACTGCTATTGGTTGTGCAGGTGTTCCTTCTGCTAGTCCTGTACGATGCAATTTTTCTGCTACTTACGGTAATACCGGGATGTCACCTGCAGGAACAAACCCTTCAGAAGGTGCAGGCGGAAGTAAATGGTCAACTGAACTTGCTGTTACAGCAGGACAAACATACGCGCTCATCATTGATAATTTTTCGGCCGATGCCACAGGATACACACTTAATTTCACTAACACAGGCGGTTATGCTTCTATCTACGATATTACTCCTCCTACCCTTTCATCAGTTGTAAATAATTGCAATAGCACAGTTACACTTACACTTTCCGAACAGATACTTTGTTCTTCCATTCAAACATCAGCTGCATATGATTTTAATATCACCGGCCCTGCTGCAATGAGTGTTACTTCAGAAACAGGTACTGCCTGTACTTCAAGCAATATCAGTAATCAAATTACACTAGGAATAAGCAGCCCTGCTGTTTCCGGAACCTATACGATACATGTGCAAAATGGTGGGGATGGCAATACCCTACTCGATAAATGTGGAAATGCAATGTCCGCGGCACAAACCATTACATTTACCTATCTTGCACCTATAACAGCAACAGCAACACCAGCGGCCGTTTGCGCAAGCGGATCATCCACATTAACTGCTACTAATATTGCAGGGGCCACTTATGCATGGACCCCTTCCGCAAGTTTGACAAACCCGGCAATTTACAATCCTGTTGCCACTCCAAATGCAACAAGTACTTACCAATGCCTTGTTACCTACGGAGGTTGCACAAAAGTGGCAACAACAACATTAACTGTTTCTCCAACACCTATTGCAAGTATAAATCCTATGAATCCTGTGCTTTGCAGTGGAACAACAAGCCTTACTGCGTCTGCAACTAATTGTGCAGGATGTGTGTACAATTGGACAGGAGGTTATGTTGGAACAGCAAACCCCACTCCTGCTGTTGGTGCCGGCACATACAATGTTACTTCAACTTCCGCAACCGGCTGTGTAAGCAGTTCTGTTTCATCAACGGTTTCTCTTGCTTCTGCGCCTCCCGCCAACACTTGTAATATTTATTATGTTACTCCGGCCGGAGCTGGAACAATGGACGGAACAACAATTGCTAATGCAGGAAACGCAGCTACATTATCAACTATTTTGAGCAATGTAGCATGTAACGGAGCTACTATTGAAATGGCAGTAGGCATTTATTCCATTACGGATGCACTTAATGTTAGCAGTAACACCACAATAGAAGGAGGATACAACAGTACATTTACAACCAAGACAAGTGATTTTAGTGGTGGAGCAAATTCCACAACTATTCAAAGAAATACCACTCCGGATGGTGGCAGCGGTTTGAATGTAACTGCCATAAAAATGGCTGCTTCGGCAACTAATTTCAGATTACAGGATATTCGCATCGAAATGCCTAATGAAGCGGCAGGTAGCGGAAAATCCAATTACGGTATTTATATGAATAATTGTTCTAACTACAATATAGTAAGGACGTATGTTTCAAGTGGAAATGCTGGCTCAGGAGCAAATGGTGCTGCTGGTGCTGCTGGTACTTCTGGAAATTCGCCTGTTACAGCACAAGCTGGTGCATCCGGAGGGAACGGATGGTCGGATCCTGGTACTTGGGGAGGATATGGGGATTCGGGATGGGGTGGTGATGGAGCAGGTACTGCAGGGTCTTCGGGAGCCGGGGTAGATTATCATGGTGGAGCAAATCTTGCAGGCGGTGCAGGAGGAAATGCAGCCTCTTTTAGAAACGGTGGTGGTGGTGGCGGTGGAGGTAGTGCTGGATATAATAGTGTAGACGGAGCAAATGGAGGCAATGGAGGTACAGGTGGTGGTGGAGCGGCAGGTGGCACAACAGCAGGCGCTGGAACTACAAATAATTGCAATTGCTCTGATGCTTCTTCAGGGGCAAATGGTACCGCAGGAGCTGTTGGCAGTGTGGGTTCAGCAGGAGCAGCTGGTTCAACAGCCAGCGGATATTGGGTGCCGGGTGCACAAGGTGGTACGGGAGGAGATGGAGCCGGTGGCGGTGGTGGAAAAGGAGGAGGAGGAGCCGGAGGAGAATGGGATAGTTTTATTTCTTGTGTAGCCGGAACTGGTGGTGGTGGTGCTGGAGCCGGTGGTGGAGGACAAGGTGGAACCGGGGGGACCGGAGCATCTGGAGGCGGCTCAACCTATTGTATATTTATCTTTAATAATGGATCAACCGGAAAAGTTATAGATTGCCAACTAACAAATGGGACTGCAGGAACCGGTGGAACCGGTGGAACCGGTGGAAATGGAGGAACTGGAGGGGCTGGTGCCGGAGGCGGTAGCGGTAACGGTGGCGAATGTAACGGGGGTGCAGGTGGTAACGGGGGTGCAGGTGGAGCAGGAAGTGCAGGTGAAAGTGTTGCTGTTAAATTTGTTAGCGGAACGGCTCTTACTACTAATAGTGCCCTTACCTTAACAACTCAGCCAATAATTATTGCTGGCGATGGTACGAATAGTTATACAAATTGTACTACCATAAATATGAATATGACTACTGCTGCAGGCTCTCCTGATTGGACAACTTCAGCTGCTCCTTTGACTGGAACAGGTTCTCCAAAAACTGTCGCATATACTACCACAGGTAGAAAAGATGTTGTGCTTGCTTCTGATATAACAACAAATTATTCCGCACAAACATTTTCTAATACTGTTGCTACCGGGAATGTTACCGACAATTGCGGTGGGCAAATAAATAATACTATTACTGCTAGTGGTTATGTAGGAAATGTTGCCACAAGTGGAATTGTAGTGAGAATTACCGCGAGCAACCATACTTGGTCAAATGATTTATCATATTTTCTTGTGGCACCTAATGGTACTACAATATTAGGTCTTACAAATAATAGAGGTAATGGTGCTGGTTGCTCCTGGTCTAATGTTGGATTTAGTGATTCCTATGCAGGCGTTATGGGAGCAGCTTGTCCGGGTGCCGGAAGTAATTGGAAACCAGAAACCGCAACGTATACCGACTGCGCAGTCACTTCAAATGTCACTTCTTTCGGTGCCATTGGAGGTGGCTCAATGAACCCTAACGGTAATTGGACTCTTCGAATTGTTGACAATGTAAGTGGTGATGTTGGCGCAGCAATAGCAATTAGTGGATGGAATATTTCTTTCCCTGCCTATTCAACTACTTCCTCTGGAACTAATACTTACACAGGCTTTAATAACACCATTACTGCTGCCCCTGCAGCCGGAAGCATACTTGCTTCTCTGACTAGCGGCTGCCCGGGTACTTATTATTTCGCCAGCAGTTTAGGAAGCACACCTGGCTTTACTTATACCTGGTCAACTCCGGGTTTACCAGCAGGTGTTACAGCAAACATTGCTTCTTCAACTTCAACCGGAACCAATATTACATTTACTAACTCCAATGCAACCAATCAATCGGTAACTGTTCGCTTAACAGTTTCCAGTAAATGTTGTGGTGCCTTAGCTCCAATTGATATTACTTTTACGGTTGATGCCTTGCCGGCTGTTCCTACAGCATCTGCAACAGGTAGTCCTATTTGTCCGGGTGGCTGCGCTACCCTTAATGCAACGCTTCCGGCAGGTGCCAGCTTTGAATGGTATGATGCTGCTTCAGGTGGCAGTTTGCTCACTTCGGGTGCAACATATGTGGTGTGCCCTGCCTCTACTACAAATTATTATGTGCAGTCAATTAATGCAAACGGCTGTATTAGTGCCACCCGATTTACATTACCTGTTACCGTTACTGCCACTACTCCACCAACGGCAAAACCCTGTTTCACTATGTTCAGCCGCTAATGCAACTCTTAGTGTAAATGCACCTATTGCAGGTGCAAGCTATAATTGGTACAGCAGTAATTGTTCCGGGTTACTTGGATCAGGTCAAACATTTGCAACTTTTGTTGGTGCCACTACCACGTATTATGTAACCGTTACGTTGCCCGGTTGTAATGAAAGTACGTGTACACCCGTTACTGTTACACTCACAGGTACGCCTGCAAGCGTAACCTGGAATGGAGCAAATACCGGTGGTTTGAATAACTGGTTCAACAATTTGAACTGGACACCTAACTGTCTTCCTTCTTGTGGTACTAATGTAAGTATCCCAAGTGGTACACCAAATTCACCTGACATTGGTTTTAGTGCCACATATGGAGCCGCAGGAAGCAAAACCCTAACTTTAGCAAGTGGTGCAACTTTATCATTTTCAGATCCCAAAGCTGAACTGGATGTTTGCGCGGACTTTATTCAGAATGGAACTGTCACCACGAACGGCAAAGGCAAAATCGTTTTCATGGGCAGTGTAACACAAAATTTTACGTGCAGTACTACCGGCTCAGGCGACTTAAACGAAGTGGTACTTATAAATACAGCAACTCCTCCCCTGCTTAAAATTAAAGAAGCTGCAGGCGGTACTAATAAGGATATGAATATTACTTCGGGATTCACTTTTCAAAGCGGAATAGTATTTACAGAAGGTATCCGAAAATTAGTAATAAAAAATTCATCCCCTGCATCCTTAAGTGGCGGAAGCGTTAGCGGATACGTTTGGGGAAGATTAAACCGCTATGTTATTAGCGGAAATGCCTATGATTTCCCAGTTGGAGAAACCCCTGTTACGGCTACAGCACCAAACTATCCGTATGAACTCCTGAATATTAATTTCACCTCTATTACCGGATTAAATGACCTTACTGTAAAATTTGAAAATCCGTCCACTAATGCAATTAACACTATTGCAAGTAGCACTACGAGTCCTGGTTTATCATTAAATGGTGGTACAGAAGGGACCTTCTCCCCTTTAATTAATTGTGGTGGTACTAATGCTGGTGTTGGAGTTAACTCAATGGGTGGCGTTTGGACAGTATTACCGAATGCAGGAACAGCAACCTATGATATTACGCTATATGGAAGAAATTTCGATAATGCAGGTGCCGGACCAACCTACTGGTCGGTATTAAAGAGAAGCACCTATACTAATTGCGCAACTTCGCCTAGCTGGGCATTGGATGGAGTTTACTCAACCAATGCTATTTCAGGAAATTTGGTTTCGGCTTCCCGAACCGGTATGTCAGGTTTTTCACAATTTGCTATTGCCCGAACAACGGTTGCTTTACCAATTGAATTAATTGCTTTTGATGTTACTTGTACAAAAGAAAATGCAAAAATTTCATGGGCAACCGCTTCCGAAATTAATAATAATCATTTTACATTGGAAAGAAGTTGTGATGATCTGAATAGCTTCACAACCATTGCCACTATACAAGGAGCAGGAAATAGCACCTCCCTGATGCACTATTCATTTACGGATACTGATTTCCCAGGAGCCATTTGTTACTACCGTTTATCACAAACTGATAATGATGGCACTACTACTTACTTTAATATAATTGCAGCAAGTTGTGAATTAAATTCAGTCTTTAATTTGAATAATGTATTGCCTAACCCAACAACGAATGAACTCCATGTATTATTTACCAATAATATGAACGAGCCTGTTTATATCACAATCACAGATATGCTTGGACAGGAATTTTTGAACAAAGAAATTTTATGTGAAAGAGGTTTAAATTCGATCAGTCTGGATTTGAGCACTTATAGTGAAGGTGTATATTTCTTAAAAATAAATAATGGCAAAAAATCATTTATTAAAAAGATTGTAAAAAATTAATAAAAAAAATAGATGAAAAAACATTTATATATATTAAGTTTTATTTTTGTAATGCTGTTGGGTAGTAGTTCTGGGTTTGGGCAAACCTATACGCAAACAAATGGTATTGCTTATTCATGGTACTCCCCTGCCACTAATATTTCAACTACAAACGCTGATGATGTAGGATTTACCTTAACTATCCCTTTTACTTTTGCCTTTTTTGGTACAAATTATACATCATGCTACGTTAGTACAAATGGTTTGATGTATTTTGGTGCAACAGGTACTGAATGGACTAATGCTTGTATGCCTGCTGCTGCTGCCCCAAACAATGTTATTGCAGCCTATTGGGATGATCTATACTTTGATTATGGTTGCGCTCCTACAGTTTGGAGATATGAAACAACAGGAAGCTCTCCAAACAGGGTATTTAATGTTGCCTGGGTGGGTTTTATATCAACTTCTGGATCCTGCGGGACTTATGTGTATACTGAAATTAAACTTTTTGAAACTTCAAATATCATTGAAGTTCATTTGCAATCAAATGCCCTTGGCTCTTCTGGAACTATTGGTATTGAAAATGCAGCAGGTACCGTTGCTTATCAAGCAATATGTAATGGCGCCACTGCACCTCCTTACGCATGGCGCTGGAACCCTTGCTCCGCACCATCCACCCAGGCAAGCAATTTAACTTTTTCGGCAGTCACCTGCAGTGGCATGATTGCAAATTGGACCAATGGCACTGGCGCAAAAAGAATTGTAAAATGCAATACTTCAAATTCTTTTACTGCTCCTGTTGATGGAACAGATCCTGCAGCAAATGCCGTATTTGGTGGAAGCGAACAAGTTGTTTACAATGGAACAGGTACTAGCGTTGCCGTTACAGGCCTTACAGCAGGAGCGACATATTGGTACAGGGTATATGAAGCGAATTGTTCTGGTACCAGTATTAAATTTAATACCAGTACTTCAACAGATAACCCTTTGAGTCAGGCTGCAAACCCTGCTACCCCGGCAACACCGGGTGCAATAACCGGTACAATAACTCAATGCCAGAATGCAACCGGCCAAACCTATAGTATTTCCGCGGTAAGCAATGCTTCTACTTATACATGGACACTCCCTGCCGGAGCATGGTCAGTTACAGGTGGCGCTGGAACTATATCCATTACTGCTACTGCAGGCAATGCAGGACAGAATGGAAATATTACTGTAACTGCCGGAAATTCATGCGGCACAAGTGCTGCTGCTACATTAGCTGTTACAGTAGCTGCAGCTTCCACTCCCATTGCTGGTCCTGATCAATATATCTGTTCAGCCACAACAAGCGCCACTATGGCTGCCTCAGGAACCGGAACATGGACCCAGGTTACAGGAGCGGCTGCAACCATTACTACTCCAACTAGTGCAAGCAGCACAATTACAGGCTTAGCAAGCGGCACCTATGTTTTTCGATGGACAGCTGGCTGCGGAGGGGTTTATGATGATGTGATAATTATTAGACAGTAATTTTTGTAAATATTTTGTAACCTGAAAAGCTCCTGAAATATTTCGGAGTTTTTTTTATTTTACCTTCATTATTTAACGATCCATTTCACAGCAGGATTAAGCCGGTGATATTCAACACCCAATAATAGCCAAAAGGCAAGAATTGTAGTATGTTCGTCTGTGATAGTAGTTTCAGGGGAATGAGCCCAGGAGCCGTTAGCTTTTTGAACTTTTAATACTTCCGAAATCATAAAAGGTTTTATTTTTTTGTAATTTCCGGAATAACATAAAACAGCCATGGCTTCAATGCCAATATCTGTATTATACCTTTCTTTTTTCGCCAGCTCCAACAATAAATTTATGGATGTATTTATCATCCCTTTTGTTCTTTTTTCATTAATTATGCATTGGTTCTCCCTTAACCATATTAATGCAATAACTGCATGAGTGAGTTGATAACCTCCGCTATTAATCTGAGCCTCCAGAAAATCAAGAAATTTTTCATCAACTGGTTTTTCTTTGCATAAAAGGGCCCTTATTAAACTCTGTTCCATTGGATTGTTAAATGTATCCGGAACAACAGTCTTTATTGCTTCCGGCTCAATAATTCCATAAAAAAAATCAAAGGAACTATTCAAACCATTTTCATTAAAAGCATTTTTCACTTTGCTTTTATCAATACTTAAAGGAATTTCATATTTTCTAATTAAATAATCAAGTATAAGATAGGATTGAGCATCTATTTTATCTTTATTTTTAAAAAAATTAACAGATTTATCAATGGCCTTTTTTATACTATCAGAATAATAATTTAATTTATTTTTTTCTGAATAGTTTATATTTTCTGAATCAGAAATCAATTGTCTGAACTTCAATAAATTTTCATCAATTCCTAAACTATAATTTTTCTTGTGTACAAAAACAAGAACAATTGTAAAAGATATTAAAATAAAATATTTATTGCTCATCTATTGATTTTAAAGGACTTTGCGAATATAGTTAAAAAAAACAAGAGTTACAGAAGATAAGAAATTAAGAATAAATTTTAAACGATATTTTTTTGTGCAACAAAAAAAATAACAATCAGAACATACAATTCAATTAGGTATAAATTCAATTTAATGGCTTTCGAAAATCAGTAAATTTTTTGATATTGAATTTCCAATTAAAAAACGGTGAAAAAAACCTTAAAAAGTTATCAACATAGTCATTTGTATTTTAATCTTATCAATTCGAGATTTAATCGAAAAAAAAAAGAAATAAATCGAAGATATTTAGTAAAAACAGTTTAAAAAACTAAAGGTTTATTTTCCAAAAGCAAGCAACTATTGCATAATTAGTCGTTTTACAATTTGTATTTCAAAAAAAAATAGTCTTTATTAGTCAAAAGTTTTACCGGTTAAATTCAAAAAAACTCTCATTTATTAAAAAAATGCAACCAACTATTCTTGTAGAGCATCTTAGATTAAATATTTAACATGAAGAAAATATTATTAATCCTTTTATTATTCTTAACTGCAAACAGTTTTTTAGCTCAATCAATTAATAGCCATGATATTATCGCAGGTGAGGAGTCAAAAAACAGTAAGTATTTTTCATATACTGATCCGGCATTCCCAATCTTCGATTTTTTTGCAAACAAAGGAGATTATAAAAGAGCCTTAGAAGCTTATGCAAAAAACCATCCTCCCATACCAAAGCCACATATTACCGGAAACAAGAAGGATGACGCTGCAAACTATAAAATTATTCTTGATAACTGGTTTAAGAATAACCCTTATTTTCCCCGATTCATAGAATACCATCTTTTTCAAAAAAATTTAACCCTTGAAGATGATATTGAGTATTACGAAAAGGCTGTGAAGGTTTGGTCAGAACATCAAAAAACAGTGCAAAAATAATGAAAACAGAGATCTTTTGAGTTAAAAAAAACAGGCAAAAAACTCTCCGATGAAAAAAATCTTACTAACAATTTTTACCATTGTATTTCTGCTTTTGATAAGTTACTTTTCAAAAGCTCAGGTAAGTGGATATACATTTGCACCTTCTGCTGGAACTTACACCGCCATAACAGGAGGTACAATTTTAAGAGATGGTACGGCTGCTATGGACAGTTGGGTATCCGGTGCTATTACAATTCCTGCCTTCACGTTTAATTGTGTTTCTTATACAACTGTATATGTTACTTCAAATGGACTTTTAACTTTAGGAGCTCCTGCTCCAAGTTCTACTGCATATAACGGAATAAGTTCAGGCTCCGGCTCTGGAGTTTGCATTTGCCCCTTCAATGCAGATATATTAAATGTAAATTCAACCGCTACTTCAGAAATTCGCTGGCAAACAGTAGCCCCTGAAGTTATTTTTCAATGGAAACAAATGAAGAGGTATTTAGCAACTGAAAATTTTAGTTTTCAAGTTAGATTAAATACTACAACCGGAGCAATAAAATTTGTTTATGATGCGGTTACAGCTAACCCTGATAATAGTACTTCGTATCAACCAGAAGTTGGAATTAGGACATCTTCAACAGATTACAAAAATATTAAAATTGGATCAGGAGCTGAAACGTGGGCCGCTCCATTAGCCGGTACAGCAAATACAGATATATGCAGGTTTACAAATACTGCTACCGCCAAAAAATTTTTAGATGGACAAACTTACACCTGGACCCCACCTGCAGCCTGTGCTGGTGCTCCTGCTGCCGGAACAGCTACACCATCTCCTGCTTCTGTTTGCACTGGAAGCACCTCCACCATAACTTTGACAGGTTATACTACCGGTTGTGGAATTTCTTATCAATGGCAGTCTGCTTCAGCAATTGGCGGACCTTACACGGATATTGGCTCCGCCACTTCTACTTCTTACCTCGCAACTCTTTCAGCAACCACCTATTATCGATGTATCACGACCTGCTCCAATGGCGGAGGCACCAATACTTCAAGTATAGCTACCGTTACTGTTACGGCTCCTACTTACGCAACCGTCCCGTATTCTGAAAGTTTTGAAGGCCCCTGGATAAGCAGTTGTGATACCAGGGAAATCCCTACTATAAACTGGTTAAATACACCCAAAACAGGGGACAGATCCTGGCGCAGGCATGATGATGGAGTTGCTGCAGCAGGATGGTCTTCCAATACAGGCCTTTATTCTCCGGTTAGTTCTGCCGGTTCCTACTCAGCTGAATTTAACAGTTTTAATGCCGCATCTGGTACAACCGGATCTTTAGATTTATATATTGATATGAGCCCTGCCGGCACAAAAACATTGCTGTTCGATTATATTAATCCGGGCACAGCAACGGCTAACGATAAAATGGTGGTTCTTTTGTCAACCGATGGAGGTTCTACATTTCCTACCACCTTACTCACGTTGCCAGCACCAGTTGCATCATGGACAACCCAATCAGTTAACATTGCCTCTACATCTGCGACCTGTGTAATTCGTTTCTTGGCGACTTCCGATTATGGATCTACAAACGAAAATACAGGGATTGATAATTTATTAGTTGTTTTACCTTGCGCAGGAACCCCGACAGCCGGTAATGCAGTTGCAACACCTGGGTCAATCTGCCCTGGGCTAACATCTGTTCTTACATTAAGCGGATCATCGGTATCAGGTGGATTAACATATCAATGGCAATCTTCCCCTAACCCAATTACAGTCTGGACAAATATTGGAGGGGCAACATCATCTTCTTACAGTACCTCCCCAACAATCAGCACCAATTGCCGTTGTGTTGTCACCTGTTCGAATAGCGGATTATCCGCTAATTCTGCCAGTGCATTAGTAACTGTAGATATTGGTACTTATGCAACCTTGCCCTATACACAGGGTTTTGAAGGTCCCTGGTTAAGTGTTTGTAATACCCGCGATGCTCCTGATAATTCATGGCGGGTGAGCCCACTTACAGGAAATCGTTCGTGGCGAAGGGATGATGATGGTATAGCGGGTGCCGCATGGAGTTCAAGTTTAGGAGCATATTCCCCTTTGTTTTCTGCCGGTGCCCATTCTGCCAGGTATCACGCATACAACACTTCCTTAACAGGTTCACTTGATTTATATGTGAATTGCAGCCCTGCTGGAACTAAAGTATTGTGCTTTGATTATATTCTTAATTCCTTAAGTTCAGCAAGCATGAGCGTATTACTTTCAACAGATGGTGGCGCTACATTCCCTATTACATTGGGAAGTATAACAACTGCTGATTCCTGGACTAATTTTTCTTATAATATAACTTCCACATCCGCAACATGTGTAGTGAGGTTTTTGGCCGACGGAGATAATGGCTCTTATGATATTGGCATGGATAATCTTTCTTTATCTGTACCTGGAGTTCCAAATTGTGCAACATACACCACACCGGCAAATGGAGCATCAGGCATTACTTGTGGAATTAACGCTTTGATGAACTGGACACCAAACGGCCCAACCTGCTACCCACCAACCAGTTACGATGTTTATTTCGGTACTGCGGCATCACCCCCTTTTGTGGTAAATCAAACAGGAACCCAGTATAACCCTGGTACCTTATTACCAAGTACCACTTATTATTGGAAAATTCTTCCCCGGAACGCATCAGGTGCTGCTGTTTGTGCCACCATCTGGTCATTCGCAACCGGTGCTTCATTCAACGCTGCTCAAACTTCACCCCCTATTACAGATGGTTTTGAAACCTGTACCGACTGGACAATTGTTAATGGGGCCCAACCCAATATATGGCTCAGAGGTACTGCAACAGCATATACCGGTTCTCGTTCAATGTATATCAATAATACCGGATCGAACAATAATTATAATGAAAACGCGGCTTCCACAGTCCATTTTTATAAAGACATTATTTTCCCGGCCGGAAATAATGATTTCTCCCTGAAATTTTATTGGAAGGGAGAAGGAGAAAGCACTTATGATTACTTAAGAGTATTTTTGGCTCCTACTTCTATTACTCCGGCAGCCGGAACAGAAGTAAGTTCAACTTATGAACTAACACCTTATATTTACAACCAATCAGCTACCTGGCAATATTTTTCATATCCAATGCCTATTGCCTGTGGAGGCAATGAAACATGGCGTTTAATTTTTTCCTGGGATAATGATGGGTCAGGAGGCACCCAACCGCCTATTGCTGTTGACGACATACAGGTAACTATGACGGCCCGTACCGGAAGCACTTGTGCAAATCCTGTAAACATCACTTTACCTTTCACCCGAACAGGAGAAACCACCAATTGCATGAATAATGATTATACCACTGCAAGTACTGCATCCTGTGGTTCCAGTTACGAATCAGGCAACGATAAAGTTTATAAAGTATTGGTTGGAGCAGCGGGTTGTATAACCGTTTCACTTACAAATACCAGTTCAACATCCCTCGGTTTTCAGATCTACAGCGGCTGTCCGGATGTAGGCGGAAGCACCTGTATTTTTAATTCTACCACAGGCGCTCCCGGCAATACATTAACAACAGATGTGAATATTCCTTCAGCAGGATATTATTACTTAATCGTTGATAACTGGTCCGCACCAACTTATGTTGATTATGATATTTCCATCACCGCACCCGGAAGCAACACTGCCAGTGACCCTCCTTGCGGTGCCGTTCCTTTAACCCTTGGTATTGCAGCTGCAGGTGATAATACCTGTACAAATGGCAGTGGGGAACCTGCCGCACCGGGATGCTGGACAAACGGATTGATCAACACCGTCTGGTACAAAGTAGTTTTACCTGCTTCCCAGGATATATCTATCCGTACAACAGCCGGCTCACTTTTAAATACACAAATTGCGCTTTATACCGTTGGTGCTTGTGGTACTCCCGGCACATTTACACTTAAAGGATGCAACGATGATGCCCCTAGTTGTAATACCGGTTATGATAATTCGGAACTCACAGTACTTAATGTTGCCGCTGCCGGCACAACGGTATATATTGTAGTTGACGGGTTTCAGGACCAAGCAGGTACTTTTTCAATTTTAGTGGTTGATGGGAATAATGGTTCCCCGGTCTGGCCACCAATTGTCGGACAAGATTGCGGGCCTGTATTAACTTATACTAACCCGGTTTGCGGGCAAACCACATCTATTGACAATCCGGGGTATTTTGCTTTTGGAAATTTCTGTGATTTTGATGGTACAGGTATCTGCCTTACTTCCGGTGAAAAAAGTTCGGTATGGTACACCATCAATGTAAATGCGAATGGCACCCTGGCATTTGATATTGTTCCGAATGATTATGGTAATCCTAATCCGCTTACAGGGCAAGTAAATACCGGCTGGACGACTTCCGGTGATGAAACGGATTATGACTGGGCAATCTGGAAATGGGAATCGGCTTGTGATGGCAATGTCATATTAACAGGTAGCAGTTGGTTTAACTTTGTTTGTTAGTAGTGCATTATAGAGGA
>Ga0156174_1010_pt1 | contig 32605 bp, 27 predicted proteins | sample RifCSPlowO2_12_FD_107827 | JGI IMG/M metagenome (GOLD analysis project Ga0156174, IMG submission 107827) | Bacteroidetes bacterium RIFCSPLOWO2_12_FULL_35_15
AGTTTTTTTGTAATTTCTATTAGTTCCATTTTACAAATATAATAATTCTACCTTATCATATGACATTGCCATTTAAAGGGGGTAAAATTACCCCTTAAATAGGGTAATTTTACCCCCTCTAAAAATTTGATTAGAAAGAATAAATGCCTTAAGTTTGGGGCGATTATTTGGTGTTTTTTTTGTATTGTTTTTTGTTAAACATTAAGTTCAATAATTTTTCTTTTTAAGGCACCAATTTTTGAGCATACGCTATCATAGTATGATAATATAGTAATATGAATTTTTTATCCAGAAAATAACTTTCCTTGCTAAATGAAAACAAAGTTTATTCTTGCTGCTGTAATTTTATTCTTGATTTGTACAGATCTGTTTTCGCAAACCGATCTAATAGTAAAACGTTCGTCCTATTCTCAGTTTTATGTGGCAGAGAACCCATCTGAAAAGCTAGCGAATGCGGCTTCATGGAAAATAGGCTGTTCAGCAGTCAATACAAAGGATAATACCACAAAAGATAATGTGGATGTTGTTCGGGAAGCAGGAATAAAAACAGCAGGTGATCATGGTACTACTAAAAATGTTTTTTTTTATCTGCCTTTAGTGATAATTTATACTGTTGGCCAATTATTGATTTTATTCTTATTTATTTGTGAAAGAAGATTTAATAACAAAAATAACCCAGCGGATATTTATACAATTGCTGATAAGAAGTGTTTAATTCTGTAATCCGGTTCTTTGTTCTTTTGAGTCAGAAAGATTTTTAGTAATAAAAACCTGAATATAATAAGCGAGCTACGCCCCGACTGTTATGTGATCAGGTATTTTAACAAAAGATAATTCAACATACAAAACACGCATGGAAATTGACGAAAAAATTGTAAAGGAAACTACTTATTGTGGCAAAAACTTTGAGTGTTTGAAAGATGAAAATTTTACGTTTTTAAAATCGTCAGTAGAAAATTGTGTTGCCGGGAAAGTTCATTTTATAAATTGCAATGAAATGTCCTGCAAGTACAAAATGAATTTTGGATATTCTAAAATTTGCAATTGTCCGGTACGAAAAGAAATATTCAATAAATACAACAAATAAATTTTGTTTCCTGCACGTTTGTAAGAACCTTGTAATTAGCCTTCTGGAAAACCAATTCAAAAATTTTGCCGAATTAATTTTATCATTTCCTTCAGCAGGTAGCATCCCTTTTTTCTAAAATCCACTGCCTCCGGTAAAAAACAAACCTTAGATTTCGATCCGGTAAATGGTTACAAGCATTTTGAATTTTATTAATCATTTGTATTAACTGGAGAGTGATTTTTCCATTAATATCCTGACAATTTCTGTAAATTTTTTTTCTGTAATAGGCTTAATTAGAAAATCAGACACTTCACTTATACTATTAATTTTTTCATGATCAATTGGTGAAATAGATGATGAGACTACATAAATACTTGTTTTTTTATTGTATTTCGGTTTCAATTTTAAAAATTCTTCCAAAAATTGAAAACCATCCATAAGCGGCATATTCAAATCAAGAAGAATAATTTCAGGAAGTAAATCGGGGTGCATGGAATTAGCATTAAAATAATTAATAGCCTCTTTTCCGCTTGAAAAATCTTTGATTTGATTTACAAGATTTGTTTTTTCAATTAATTTTCTTTTGATAAAGTTTTCAATTTCATCATCATCAATAAGTACCACTAAATTTATTGGTCGCATTCGTTCGGTTTTTAAATAAATCCTTTTATAATGGTCACTTGGAAAGACTCCCTAAGAGTTATAAACAAAATCGGCCAATTCTGTTTCATCCATTAATAAAATAGTTGTAATTTTTTCATTCTCCTTATCTACAATAACTTTCACGTAAAAATCAAAAATTAAAAACGCTTTAATTTCATTTTTTGGATAGCTGTAATTTGTAAATAAACAAACTCCTTTATCCCGTAAAATCTGGATTTGAGACTTTAATTTAAAACTAAAAAACTCTTTTTCGGCTAATTTCAATTATATGTTTAATTACTGCACAATCAGATTTCTTTATCTCTTTATTTTATTATTATTTTAATGTGTTTTTATTTCTATAATCGACATGTTCTCAATAACTGACATGTTGTAATGATCTTTTGCTTGCATGTATGCAACTGTTGGAATGATTGAAGCTCCTAATTTTCTTTTCTCGAATGATGCGGCAAATCCCAGATGAACATTTTTACAGTTTAATTCCTTTGCTCTCTGTATGTTTTGATATAATGCTTGTCGGTAGCAACCATATTCTTTCTGAAAGGTATAATCGAGCCCTATTAGCATAAAGTTTGAATTTCCTTCTGCAAAATAGCTGAACATAACTGCTACAGGACTTGTTTCATTTTTTTTGTCAAACTCATTTTTTAATTTTAGAGTAAGAACTTCCCAGTTTTTATCATGTGCAATATTTTCGAAAAACCGGTATGGTAATTTAAAGGTGTTTAACTCCAGACTATTGTTTTTAACATTCAGGTATAAGTCATACCACACTGCTATTTCTTGTGAAGTGGGATCTTTTGAAACAGATAGTTCATATTTCGGACTATGTTTTAAAATATCTTGTCGTAAATGTTTTCTGGATCTGGAAGATAATTTCATTTCATATTCCTCATCGCTTTCCCAATCTATTGCTATCAAATGATTATCAGGCATGCTCACTTTAATAAAACCATTCTCAATAAAAAATGCATCTAGTTCAGCATCACCGGTTTTAAAGTCTCTCAACATAATATTGCTGGCGTCATATTTTTCCTGAAGTTCGTTTATTATTTCAAAAAGCTTGATCAGGGCCTCTTTCCATTGATCAGAATTTCTATCGATAAATAAATGTTCCCCTTCTGTGATCAATGATCCCATCATTATAACTTTGGAAGTTAAATAATAGGGATTGTTTTTTCTATCCAGTTCTATTTGTGCTGAAATCGATTCGGGAGACAGCATATCGTCTTTAAGCAATGTTGTGGTTAAGAATGTGGCCAGAACAGGCTTGTTGTTTATATCTCTAATCAGAATATAATCAAAATCCCAGTTATCTTCAGCTAAGAAGCTATTCGTGAATGTTTTTTCCAAAAAACAAAGGCCATCATAATTGAAAGAACCTCTTGCGCCTAACAAAATATCCCATTCTTGTTTATCAATTTTAGTTATTGATGTATGTCTTTCAATTTTTAATTCCGATTGATTAATAATTAAATTCAGACTTTCCTCTATCATTTTTTCCTGAGGCGTTTTTAGCTTAAATGCCTGGCATATCTGTTCCCAGGTTATATTTTCTTCCAACATTGCTAATGGAAGCTGCTGTGCCATTGCAGCGATCATATCTTCAATTTGCCTGAATGTATGTAATCGTGTGATGGTAAATCGTATCCCTGTGTTTTTCATCGGTACGGCAGGGAAGATTCCTAAATTCAAATAATAACCTTCATTCATCATTCGTTTCACCATATTATATCCTAATTTGGGTAAACTAACTCCAATAAAAAATACTGGCGAAGGTGTATCGGCAACCAATGGTAAACCATATTTTTGAATCATCAGGTTTGCATATTTTATGTTTTCCTGAAGATCTTCCTGCATCTGGTAAATTTCATCACTCAGATGAATGGTTGCTGCTGCGATAGCTGCTCCTAAAGCTGCAGGTTGCATGGGGCCGGAAGTGATCATGGGTCCGCCACAGGAACGAACTTTATTTGCCATTTCACCGGAAGGAAACAGCATTGCTCCACCCCCTGAAGCAAAAGCTTTATTTAATGATATACCCACAACCATCCTTTCATGAATAGGTGATTGATCTAATACGTATCCTCGGCCATGTTTTCCAAAGCAACTCATTCCATGCGCATCATCCACATAATAGTAAAGCTCAGGATACTTGTTCATTAAGCTGATGACTTCCTTAACCGGTGAAACATCTCCATACATGGAATAAATTCCGTCAGCCATATACCATATTTTTTTATGCTTTAGCCGAAGTGATTTAATTTTTTCTTCCAGCAGATCCATTCGGTTATGCCGCACCATTTCAATATGCACCCCTTTTGATTTTACCATACTTACTGCTATATGGATACTGTTATGAACCTGATGGTCCAAAATAATGGCATCATCATTTTCAATTAATACAGGTATGGTCGATATATGACCTAACGTAGTAGTTGGTGTAACAACGGCATGTGCATCAAATAATTTATTTAATAATTTTTCAAGAACGAGGTAATGAGAGGTGGAAACATAGGACCTGGATTCTGAAAACTGGGTGCCGTAATTTTCAATTGCCCTAATAGCTGAATCTTTCATTCGCCTGTCAAACTCAAGCCCTAGATAACTGCAGGAACCAAAATTTATTACCTCTTTATTTTTCAAATGAAGTTTATTCCCGGTTAATTTTTCATCTTCTGTGTACAGATGAAAAATTCCTTTTTGTACACCATCTGACGCAATCTGACTAACGGTCTCAACAAATGAATTCTTGGTTGCCATATCTAGTTATAATTTGTAGTTGGAACAAAAATATATATCAGCAAACCTATATTTACCCGATAAAAATCCTATTTTTGACCATATTAAATACTGTTTTTTTTAATAATTTTTGTACTCCTTTTATGCTTTTAAATGAAAAATTTTCTTCTCAAAGTGTTGACCTTGAGATAGTAAGTGGTGTTTTGATCGTTGCTTATAAAGTAGGTGTTCCTATAACTTTAGAAATTGCAAAAAATAGTGTTAAAGAGAGAATTGAATTTACAGCAGGCAGGTCTTATCCGGTTTTAATAAGGGATTATGGAATTTCTGTAATAGAAAAGGAAGCCAGAAGTTACTTTGCATCTACTGAATCAACAAATGGTATTTCAGCAGCAGCATTCGTTTTAAAATCCATTTTTAGCGTTTTTTTGGGTAATTTTTTCATAAAAATTTATCCGCCAAATATACCGGTTAAGATTTTTGGTGGAGAAGAGGAAGCTATAAAATGGCTCAAGCAGTTTACAAACTCATAGAATTTTATTCAAATGATTGACCCAAGATTTCAAAAAATTAATGATCTGTTTATTGATTTTTCCCGGGGTAATTTTGATACACAAATTGAATTATCCAATCAGTTGGATGAAATAGATGCTTTCATCTCTAACATCAATATGCTTGGTGAAGAGTTAAAAAGCACAACCATTTCTCTCAACTATTTTAACAACATTTTTCATTCTGTTTCCGATATGATCTTTGTCCTTCAGCCTGATGGAAAGATCAAAAATATCAATCATTCTGTGAAGTTATTATTAGCTTGTTCTGAAGATGAAATAATGAATACTCCTATAAATAAATTATTCCCCTCTTCCCAAAATAAATTATTTAAAGAAATTACAGCTCAGCTCCAGCAGGATCGTAAAATAGTTTCTTCAACAATTAAACTGAAATATAAAAATGCAAGTATTGATACGCAATGTTTATTTACGCATTTGTATTCGGAACAAAATGAGAATATCGGATTTTTACTGATTGCCAGGGATGTTCGGAAAATAAAAGAATATGAAGCAAAATATCAGAAAATATTCCAGGACTCCAGTGATGCGATCTTTATTATGAACAAAGATAACAGGCTTCTTGAAATAAATAAAGCAGGTAAACAATTGTTGGATCTTAAAAATGAATTGCCGTTTATTCTTGATCTTTTTGCGGATGCATCAGAAAAAATGAATTTTGAAACAGCTCTGAAAAAAAATAATAAAATAAGAGACTTCTATTTTAAATTAAAATCTAAGCGAAATAAACATACAGATTGCCTTATTTCGGTGAATCAGATAGGAGAGGATTCAGGCAATCTGCAAGGGATCATAAAAGATATTTCGATCCAAAAAGCAAATGAAACCATTGTGATCAATACGATTATTCAAACAGAAGAAAATGAGCGTAAAAGAATCTCCTCTGACTTACACGATTCATTGGGTCAACAATTGTCGGCCATTCTTTTTTATTTAAGCACCATAAAAGGAAATAAAAAACTTTCACCAGAAAATGTATCGGAAATTCTTGAAAAATCGCATGATGCAATTTCTAGTGCCGTTAAGGAATTAAGGGATATCTGTTTCAATATTATGCCACGTACGCTTGAAAACTATGGTTTGTTAGAAGCAATAAAAGAATTGTGTGCCAAAATTGAAAAACAGGAAATATTTAAATTTGATATTTCGTTTCCAAAAACAAAAATAGAATTACCAAAAAGCCTGGAGACAACACTTTTCAGAATAGTACAGGAATTTATCAATAATACTATTAAACATGCAAATGCCGATGAGGTAAAAATTAAAATTAAACTTGAAAATGAATTTTTACTAATCGATATTCAAGATAACGGGATAGGCTTTGACCCCGAAAATAATCATGGAAAATTCGGACTGGGGTTAAAAAATATGGAATCAAGACTCTTGCCTTATAACGGAAAATTGGAATTTAAAAACATGCTAAATCAAGGAACATATTGCAGAATTAAAATTGATATGCATTATATAAATGATACTAAATCATGAAAAAAAAGAATATAAACCTGTTAATAGTTGACGATCATCAAATGATACGCGATGGAATAAGGGTAATGTTGGAAAAAACAGAATCCGAATATCTATTCCTTATTCAGGAAGTTGGAAATGCAGAGATGGCAATAAAAATGGTGAAAAATAATAAGTTTGATATTATTCTGATGGATTATCAATTGCCCGATAATGTTACAGGAGCAGACTGCGTAACAGAAATACTTTCAATAAAACCAAGCAGTAAAATATTGGCCATCTCCAATCATGATGAATATTTGTATCTGAAAGACATGCTGGACGCAGGAGCGCAAGGTTATGTGTTGAAAAATATTTTACCTGAAGAATTAATCAAAGCAATTAAAACTATTTTAGACGACCAACAATATTTTTCTAATGATGTGGCCATGACCTTTATAAAGCAACGGGTCAAAAAGAACATCCAGGTTCCGGAAGCCATTAAACTAAAAAAACGAGAATTGGAAATTCTTATATTAATTGCTGAAGAATACACCAATGAAGAAATTTCAAAAAAATTATTTCTTGCAAAAACCACTATCAATGAATACCGCCAGAATTTACTAACAAAATTTGATGCAAAAAATACTGCAGGTCTTATAAGAAAGGCTACCAGGCTCAATCTGATTTAAATTTTTGTCCTTCATTAATCAGAATGAGGTGTCTAAAAAGGGGAGTGGGGTAATGTTTCACGATTCTGTTATATTGCTTGGTTGGAATTCATAAAACATAAACATTTATACATAAGAAGCATAAACCTGAAAAATAGAATGTTAAATAATATTTTTAAGCTCACTTGTTTTTTGTACTATTTCGTGGATCACACTATCAAATTCTTTGGCAGAAATATCAAGTTTTAACATTATTTCGGTATTCAGAGGGGCATTCGGATCATTAAAATCAAACAAACTTATTAAACCCAGGATACTAGCAATGGGTCTTCGTACCTGATGTGATTGAAGAGAACAGATTTCAAGAAGTTTTTCGTTTTTTATTTTTAATTTTTCTACTGCAATTCCCTTTTCTTTCTTTTCTTTTGTTTCAAATAGTGCTCGTATGATTTTCGGATTTAATGTAAATAATTTCCCCTTTAATGCATAATCTGTAACACCAATTTTTATTAGTTCAACAGCATTCTCTTCGCCTATTGTACCTGAAATAATAATAAAAGGAATTTCCGGGATTTTCTCTTGTTTGATATGGAAAGCTGTAAGCCCATCAAATGAAGGAAGTGAATAGTCAGATAAAATTAAGTCAGGTTTAAAGTTTTGAATTGCATTTTGAAATGCTTCACGTGTTTGTACAACTTCTGAAGTAAAACTTAATTTGGACTTCTTTAATTCACGTATCAACAAATCAACATCGGCCGGATTATCTTCAAGGATAAGAATTTTTAAATTGGTAGTCATAATTTTAGGGTATTTGAACCATCATTAATAATACATCGTCAACTTGTTCTTTGTTACCTTTCCAATTTTCGAAAAAATATTTCATAAATTTCCTTTGTTCGTTAAACGATAAATTAGCAGAAATAGTAAGTAATTCTTTTAACCCTTTACGCATTATTTTTTTTCCTGTTTCAAAATGAAATTGATCCGTATAGCCGTCTGAAAAAAGAAAAATCCTGTCACCGTTTTTTATAGGGATAGTGTGATTGGTAAATTTCATTTCAGTATTATCTATGCCTCCAATTGAAATTTTGTCAGGCTTAAATTCAATCATTTTTTTCTCCCTTTCAATATATAATGGACGGTTTGCACCAGCGTACATTATAATCTTTCTTTTCATATCAATCGTGCAAAACACGATGTCCATTCCATCATTGATCGTAGTAGTGCCATGTTTAAGAATTCTTCTAACTTGTTTATTCAATCTATCCAAGACCTCCGAAGGTAGTGATATCTTTTTTGTTGAAACAGCTTCATAAAGGATATTAAATCCCATCATGGAAAGTAAAGCTCCTGGAACACCATGTCCTGTGCAATCGGCAACTGCAATAGAAAAGGTATGCTCTCCTTTTTTAAACCAATAAAAGTCGCCACTCAAAATATCTTTTGGTTTAAAAAATATAAAAGATTCTGGAAAATTAGCATGTAGTATAGCTTCATCCGGCAACATCGCTTCTTGAATTATTTTTGAATAATTAATACTATCATTAATATGCGTATGTGCTATTTCTAGTTTCTCGTGTAACTGTTCAATTTTTTTCTTGCTGACCACATTTACAATAGCTGATGGCAAGCGTAAAAGATTTTCTTTCAGAATATAATCGTCAACTCCTTCTTTAGCATATTCGGTGAGGATTTTTTCGGATACAGAGCCGGTAATTAAAATAAACGGAATGTTTTTATTTTTCGCTATATGAAACGCTTCCATTCCACTAAACTGGGGAAGGGTATGGTCTGCAATTATTAGATCATAATTGTTTTCATTTAATGCATTTATAAAGGCATCCTTATTCCACACTCTTGAATGGCTAAAGTTGATATTCTCTTTTTTCAAAAAACGAATAAGCAGATCTGCATCTGTTTCCGAATCCTCCACTATCAGTATTTTTAGGCTATTGTTCATTAAAGTGGGGGTTGGTTGGATATCATCCAATACATGCTAAGATCTTTAATGGTCTGAAAGAAATTGTCGCTTTCAACAGGTTTTACAATATAACTGTTTGCGCCTAGTTCATAGCATATTTTAATGTCCGGATCTTCTTTTGAGGATGTAAGTATTACAACAGGAATTGTTTTAAACCTAGGGTCAGATTTTATTTTTTTTAGTACCTCGATTCCTGACACTTTTGGCATTTTAAGATCGAGTAATATCAGTTTGATATTTTCATTCGTTTTTCGTGAAGCATAAGCTCCCTTACAATAAATAAAATCAAGAGCTTCTGCACCATCTTTTACGTGGAAGATGCTGTTCTTTAGCCCGCTTTTTTTAAGTGCACGCAACGTGAGTGCTGCATCATCCATATTGTCTTCGACAAATAAAATTTCATTCGTATGGTAAGTCATGGTATTTAGATTTAAGAGTTAATAATAGGTAAACTGAAATAAAAACAAGATCCCTCGTTTAACTTTGATTCCGCCCAAACCATTCCATTATGGCGATTAATAATTTTTTGAACAATAGCCAAACCGATCCCGGTTCCTTCAAATTCTTCCTGAGAGTGTAATCGTTGGAAAATTCCGAAAAGTTTATCATAGTATTGCATGTCAAATCCTGCACCCTTATCTTTTACATAATAAACAACAAGGTCGTCTTTAAAATAGGATCCGATTTCAATAATGGTTTTTGGCTTATATTTTGAAAACTTAAGAGCATTGGAAATTAAATTAACCCATACTTGTCTGATCAAGGACTGTTGGCCCATTGCTGACGGAAGTTCCTGTATTACAAATTCAGTTTTCTTTGAACTTTCAATCAATTCTTCTTCTTTTATTGATCTAACCAGTACGTTCATGTTTATTTCAGAGGTAGTAAGCGCCTTTCTTCCCAATCTTGAAAATGCAAGCAGATCGTCAATGAGTTCACCCATTTTTTTCGAATTGTTAAGGATGGCATTAAGAGAACTCATTCCATCAGCATCCAGCTTTACGGTATAATCTTCCTTTAAAATTTTTGAATATCCATTGATGGCTCTCAGGGGGGCTCTCAGATCATGTGAAACGGAATAGGTAAAAGTTTCCAATTCCTTATTGACAGTAATCAATTGTTCTTCAGTTTTTTTTAGTTCTGTGTTGGAAAGGATAAGTTCAGCAGCGTGTTTTTCTTTCTCTCCATTTTGAAAATTAAGCTCTTTGTTGGCAATGATCAATTCATCGGCACGTTTTTCTTTTTCTTCGTTTTGATAAGCAAGTTCCTTGTTGGCAATAATTAACTCATCTGCTCTGTTTTCTTTCTCTGTGTTTTGATAGGCAAGTTCATTGTTAGCAATGATTAACTCGTCTGCTCTTTTTTCTTTCTCGGTGTTTTGATAGGCAAGCTCCTTGTTAGCAATGATTAACTCGTCTGCCCTTTTTTCTTTCTCGGTGTTTTGATAGGCAAGTTCCTTGTTAGCAATGATTAACTCATCTGCCCTTTTTTCTTTCTCTGTATTTTGATAGGCAAGTTCCTTATTAAGTTGTTGCAATTTTTCCTCCGCTTTTTGGCGAACTTTTAAATTTGAAGTAATTAAAATATATACACTGCTAAGAATAATAATAATAATTGCAAATAACACCATAAAAATAATGGTAAAATTCTTCGTGTCCTCCTCAACGACTTTTCTTCTTTGTGTAAGTAAACGGAGTTCTTCCGAATTTATGTCAACAATTATACTTCTGATAATATCGGTAAGAAGTTTTCCTGTTCCATTGAGAACTCTTTCTCCTGTTTCATTCAATTTATTCTTCTTCTTGGCTTCAATAGTTTTTTTTGTGAAAACCAATCTTTCATTTACCACTTTTTTTAATGAATCGACCCGTGATTGTTGATTCAGATTGTCTTTTGTGAGTAATGCCAATTTTTCAATATTGCTGTTTATTGTTATTACAGCATTATCAAAGGGCTCTAAATAATTTTCATTCCCTGTTAAACTATATCCCCTTGATCCTGTTTCAATATTAAGAACATCCAAAAGAACATCATCGCTCTTGCGAAGCACTTCCTGTGTCTGCTCCACTAAATCGTTTGTCGATTTTATTTTTTGAGCATTGTAATAAAAAATAAGCATTACAGATAGAAGTGCAATGGCTGCAAGAAAAAAGAAGAATATTATTTTTTTTTCTAAAGTAAATTTCATTAATGGATTTGTAATTAATTATTTTTAAAAAATGTTCGCAAAACTCTAGTGAATTAGTTCTATTTTTTTATAATTCTTTTTGATTTTTGTGAGTTCATTTTTACAAACAAATTTGAGAAGAAGAAAGCTAGGAGTGTTTATATAATTCTTATAATAAGTTACATAATTCACACTTAAATTATATTCTGTCGAGCCTGTTTCAATATTAAGAACATCTAAAAAATTATAACTTTTTCGAAACATCTCCATGTAGGCTCCAACTGCTTGTTAATTTTGCTTTTTGCCCAGCAATTAGGGTAGATCAGCTATATCAAAGATAAGGTTGTTAATTCTGTACAATTTATGTGTTTTGCATCGATCGAAAATGAATATATGGTTTGTTAATTCGGCAAAAAAAACATGTTCATCCGAAAACAGCTGCTTGCAGGGACAAAGAAGTAGAAGAACCTTTACATACTAGATGGGGTATCTTCTTTTAGAAATAAAAACTGGGGTAAATTTACCCCCTAAATAGGGTAAAATTACCCCCAGGCAAACATATTTTATGTTCAAAGTGAAATCCCTGATTTTATTGATATTTTAAAAAACGTCTACGGTTTCGGGGACGTTTGTCAAAAAAATATTATTAATTATTCGATTCACAATATAATTTCAATAATGTATTAAAAATGACTTGTGTTAAGTTAACAGTATTATGACGCATTGTTTATCTATTTTCAAAACATTAAAATATTTTGCAAATGATATGCTATACAATTCAAATTATAAAAAAAAGAAGTTGAAGAGCTTCAAAGTAGTATCAACAAGTGCTCTTATATATCCACAATTGAAAAAATTGCAGATGAAGTAATTGCATGGCAAGCATATAGAAATAGTAAAAACAAAAAAAATAAATTGGCAAATAAGGAAGCAAGGATAAAGTTTTTAAAAATATCTGTCAATTAATATTTAAAATATTACCAGATCGGTATTCATACATTCATTCAAAAGAAGAATTTCTGCCCGAAACCTAAGATGCGGATGTTTTTTTTCTTGCCTTTCCTGTTTTTATTCACTTTCTTTATCTTAATCAAACTTCAAAAATTCTCTCATGACTAAAAAAATAAAATTATCATTCCTTTCAGCTCTTTTTGCAACAATAGCTTTTGCTTCTGATGGAGGGCTCTTATCTAATTCAAACAAAACAGAGATCCGTTATATTAAGAATGGAAAACGAATGCCTGATGTTGCTTATCAACAAGAACTCAGGAATAAAAATTCCTGGAAAAATTTCACTGCCCTTAATGGTACCTGGTATGTTGTTTTTAACGAAGAAAATGCAAAACCTCATCGGGCATTAGGTAAACCTATCCAGGTATTTGGTATGGATGCACAAACCCAGGCATTTAATTTTATTAATCAAAAATTAATTGATTTTAATATTCCTGTAGCAGAATTAAAATATGTAGCTACTACCACCTCTGAAAAATATAAATATGTACATTTTGATCAAACACACAATGGAGCTAAGGTTTTAAATAGCGATATGTATGTTAAGCTAACTCCTGATGGAAAAGTAATAACGTTTGGTATTGATGTTTTTAGTGATATTTCAATTTCTGTTTCACCCGCTATCAGTACTTCTTCTGCCATTCAGTTTGCTAAAACAGGGATATCAGAAAGCATAACAAACACATCGGTTAATCCACAGGTTTGTATTTTACCAATTCCTGAATTCAAACAAAATATTTATAAATTGGTGTATGAGGTTACAATTGAAACGATTGATAACAAAGCTATTCCTTCAAAATATTATACCTTGGTGGATGCACAAACGGGAGAAGTTCTTTATCGTCAGAACAAAGTAAAACATGATGCAGCACATTCTCTTTCTCCAACTCCTCCTCCGGCAGCAAGCACTGATGTTACTATTACAGGAACAGTTTATGCAACAAATCCATATAACACAAGTGCCATTGTACCATTAAGAAATCTGAAACTTATTGAAAGCGCAACTACTTATAATACGGATAGTTTAGGTTTTATCGGATTAACAAATGCTTCATCTACCAGTGTAACTTTTTCTTTAGAAGGATTATGGTCAAAAGTAATTACAGGAACAACAACTCCTTCATTTATTGCAACCGTAAATCCCGGAACAAATGCTCTTTCATTTAATTCAAATGCCAACATCAGGGAGTTATCAGCTTATTATCATGTGAACATTGTGCATGATTATATGAAAACAAAATTTCCGGCATTTACAGGAATGGATAGTCCTTTACCAACAAATGTTGATTTAACAAGTGGTACCTGCAATGCATTTTATGATGGTTCATCCATTAATTTTTATGCTTTGGGTGGTGGTTGTAATTCAATGGCACAAGTTGGTGATGTGATATATCATGAATACGGGCATGGCATCAATGATAAGTTTTATCAGGCACAAGGAGGATCTTTTAATAATGGCGCTATGGGCGAAGGGTATGCTGATATTTGGGCATTGGGAATTACAGCTGATCCTGTATTAGGGATCGGTATGGACGAAACCGACCCAACCGTATTTGTTAGAAGATATGATATGGATCCAAAGGTTTATCCTCAGGATCTGATAGGCGAAGTACATGCAGATGGTGAAATTATTGCCGGGGCATGGTGGGATACAGGTGTAAATTTTGGCAATCTCCAAAAAATGATGGATCTGTATAAAGAAACATTCTTTGCAATTGTTACCGGTCCTGATGGAGCAGAAGGTCAGGTATATGTTGATATTTTAATCGAAGCGCTTACCTCTGATGATGTTCCTGCAAATGGTGGGGATAACGATATTACCAATGGAACACCTAATGATCTGGCCATTGTTAATGCTTTTGCTGCTCATGGTATCACCTTATTGTCGAATGCCATTGTAACACATACACCGGTTGAATCTTCTCTTTCATTAACAGCTATTCCTGTCGATGCAACTGTTACAGTTACCTATCCATGGGCAATGAGCGGAGTAAAGTTGTTTTACAAAATAAATCGTACCGGTTCCTGGATACCTAATACAATGATAAATACAGGAGGAACAAATTATACTTCTTCTATTCCTTCGCAACCACAAGGCACTGTAATAGGATATTATATTGGCGTTGAAGGAACTACCGGTATTTTATCTGCTGTTCAGCCTTTTTCGGCTAATTTGAGTGATCCCAACATACCCTATTTTATTTTAATTGGTACGGTACTTAAATCTACCGAAGATTTTGATGATAATTTTGGTTCATGGAGTTCAGGTATCACATCTGATAATGCAACAACAGGATTATGGAATGTTCTAATACCGGTAGGTTCTTTTTCAACACCCGGAGATCAAAGTACCATGGTTCAAACAAATGCGCAGCATACTATTGGCGGACAATATTGTGCGCTGACAGGAAATGCTGTTTCTGCTTCAGATGCATTAGGAGCCAATGATGTGGATGCAGGTGAAACTACACTTGAATCACCAATTTACGACCTAAGCACTTATACCAATCCAATTTTTTCCTATTACAGATGGTATATAAACAATCCGCCAAGTGGTGCTAATCCCGGAAATGATTTTTGGGAAGTGCAGATCTCAAATAATGGAAGCAATTGGGTAAAAGTTGAACGTACAAATGTTTCTGATAAGAGCTGGAGACGATTTGCATTCAGAGTAAAGGATTATGTTACGCTCAGCAATTCGATACAAATACGATTTGTTGCGGAAGACAGTTTAATGCCCGGTACAAATTTAAATGGAGGAAGTATTGTTGAAGCCGCAATTGATGATTTCTATTTGTATGAAGAAGGAACAATCGGAATTATTGAAAATGATGAAGTTTCAAGTCTGACAACCTATCCTAATCCTTCAAAAGATAATTTGTTTGTTGATTTTTCCATCATTGAGAATACGGATGTAACGATTGAATTAATAAATACATTAGGTCAAAAAGTGTTTAGTGTAACATTAGGTAAAATAACAACAGGAATGCACAAGCAAAAAATTAATATTGAAAATTTAACACAAGGTGTTTATATGTTGAACATGAAAACAACTAAAAACAGCAGAACACAAAAGATTACGATAGTAAAATAATACTCCTGGTTTTTAATGTAAATCGTCCTTTATTCTTTTTTCGAATAAAGGACGATTTTATTTTTATTCCATACATACTTAAATCTTATAATTACTTTTTCTTGAAGGACAATTCTCGGTTCTCTCAAAATGTATATTGCGAAGTCATTTTGAGCGGAGTCGAGAATTGAGGGTGTATAATGAATCAGAAATTGAGAATGTATAATTGTACAACAATATTCTTTATTTTTACATCTTCAATTCAAATAAATAAAAAGCTCAATGAAAAAGATAATCATCCCGTTTTTAATTTTTAATTTCTCATTATTAACTTCCGTTAAAGCAGATGAAGGCATGTGGCTTCCCATGCTGTTAAAGCAGTTGAACGAATCTGATATGCTGAAGAATGGATTAAAACTTTCTGCAGAAGATATTTACAGCATCAATAAATCATGTTTGAAAGATGCAATTGTTCATTTTGGTGGTGGTTGTACAGCTGAAGTGATTTCTGATAAAGGGTTAATACTAACGAATCATCATTGTGGATACGGACAAATCCAAGCCCATAGCACTGTTCAAAATGATCTGTTGACAAATGGCTTTTGGGCAATGAATCAGTCGGAAGAATTAAAAAACCCGGGACTTACCGCTACATTCATTATTCGGATGGAAGATGTAACAGCAAAAATTCTTTCCGGAATAACAGATTCGATGAGTGATGCATTGCGTGAAGCAAAAATTAATGAGGCTATAGCAAAGATTCAAAAAGAGGCTGTAGCTGGTACACATTATGGTGCATTTGTGCGTCCTTTTTATTACGGAAATGAATATTATATGTTTATTACCGAAGTATTTAAAGATGTCCGTTTAGTAGGTGCTCCGCCCTCTTCTATCGGAAAATTTGGTGGTGATACCGATAATTGGATGTGGCCCCGACATACCGGTGATTTCTCCATGTTCCGTATTTATGCAAATAAAAATAATGAGCCTGCGGATTATTCACCTGACAATGTTCCTTATAAACCCAAATATCATTTAACAATTTCGATGAAAGGTGTGGAGAAAGACGATTTTACAATGGTTTATGGTTTTCCTGGCCGTACAAGTGAGTATTTATCATCTTTTGCTGTGGATATGATCATGAATGAATCTGATCCTGCAAAAGTAAAGATCCGTACCACTCGTTTAAAGATCATAGATGAAGATATGAAAGCAAGTGATAAGGTGCGGATTCAATATTCTGCAAAATATGCAGGGTTGGCAAACTATTGGAAAAAATGGCAAGGTGAAATGAATGGGTTAAAAAAATTAGATGCTGTAAATAAAAAGAAATTACTTGAACAGGATTTTTTATTGAAAGTGAATACGGATGATGCTGCCAATGCCAAATACGGAAAACTGTTTGGCGATTTTGAAAAAAAGTATGGGGAGTTCAGAATCTTAAATAAACAGCGCGATTATTTTGTGGAAGCAATTTTAGGGACGGAAGCTGTTACTTATGCATTGGGTTTTACAGATGTGATAGACGCTTTAAAAAGCGGCAAAAAACAAGCCGATGTTCAGGCGGCAATAGATAAATTGAAAACAAATGCAAAAGCTTTTTTCAAAGATTATAATGCTTCAACAGACGAAAAAGTTTGTGCCGCATTATTAAAAATGTATTCAACGGATATTGATAAAAAGCAACAGCCCGAAATTTTTAAGGAAATAGAAAAAAAATTCAAAGGAGATTTTGAAAAATATGCAAAAGAGGTGTTTTCAAAATCTATTTTTGTTTCTGAAATAAAGATAAATGAAGCTTTTGAGAAGATGGGTAAAAATTATAAAAAAATTGAAAAGGATCCCATTTATCAATTGATGATAAGTTGTTATACCAAATTTTCAAAAGATGTTCGTCCGCAATACACTGCCTTGGATGACCAGATAACAAAATTAAATGGCAACTATATGAAAGGAATGCGTGAATTAATTACCACAAAAAAATATTATCCTGATGCCAATGGCACATTGCGTGTGGCTTACGGAAAAGTAGAAGGTTATTATCCCCGCGATGGTGTGTTTTATAATTATTATACCACCTTGGATGGCTTGATGGAAAAGGAAAATCCATTGGTAGATGAATTTATGGTATCGCCAAAATTAAAAGAGATCTATCAGAAAAAAGATTATGGCCCTTATGCCGATAAGAACGGAGAACTGCGCATAGCTTTCTGTGCAAGTAATCACACAACAGGTGGTAATTCAGGAAGTCCGGTGTTGAATGGCGAAGGACAATTGATAGGGACCAATTTCGATCGTGATTGGGAAGGTACCATGAGTGACATTATGTATGATCCCAATCAAGTACGCAATGTTGTGCTGGATGTAAGATACACGCTTTTTGTGATCGATAAATATGCCGGTGCAGGATATTTGTTGAACGAAATGACATTGGTGAAATAAATTAAAAGGTTGATTAAGCTATTAAGTTATTTTGGCAATGTGTAAAAATCTTATGTATGAATAATTTTGAAGAGTTGGAAGCTTGGAAACTTGCACGTGAATTAAGAAACGAAGTTTCAATTCTTGTGAGGAAATTTCCTGCAGAAGAAAAATTTAGATTAATCGATCAAGTTATTCGATCTTCTCGCTCTGTTACTGCAAATATCGCAGAAGGATATGGTAGGTTTCATTATCAGGAGAATATTCAATATTGCCGACAAGCGAGAGGTTCAATTACTGAAACGTTAGATCATTTAATTTGCGCTAAAGATAATTCCTATATTGACGAAAAAGTTTTAAATGAATACAGAATAAAAATCAATCACAATATAAAAGTGTTAAACGGTTATATTGCATACTTAATAAAGAGGAAAGAAGAATCATAATCATTATCAGCTCATTATGCCTAAATCACTTATTTTTCCTAATTAACCTAATTACCATTAGCCAAATGCAAGTCGAAATTATAACCATCGGTGACGAAATCCTTATCGGTCAAATTGTAGATACCAATTCAGCATACATTGCTACATTGCTAAATTTAAACGGAATAAGTGTTAAACAAATTTCTTCTGTATCGGATGATCGCCAACATATTTTAAAAGCCTTGGATGAAGCGAAAGAACGAGCTGATATTATTTTAATTACAGGCGGCTTAGGTCCGACAAAAGACGATATCACAAAAAAAACATTATGCGATTATTTTAAGACGACCATGCGTTTTGATGAAAAAGTGTATGAAGATGTAGTTAATATTTTTGCTCAATATAATAAAGAAGTTACAGCGCTCAATAGTTTACAGGCGGAAGTTCCTGCTATTTGCGAAGTGATACGTAATTACAATGGAACAGCCCCGGGAATGTGGTTTGATGTGGAGGGGAAAATATTTGTTTCTATGCCCGGAGTGCCTTACGAAATGAAGTCAATGATGAAGGAACAAGTAGTTCCGAAAATTAAGGAACGATTTAAACTTCCGAAAATTTATCATAAAACAGTTTTAACACAAGGCCTTGGTGAATCATTTTTATCTGAAATGATCTCTGATTGGGAAGATAGTTTAGCTGCTGTAAATATTAAGTTAGCATATCTGCCTGCACCCGGAATGGTTCGTTTACGATTGAGTACAAAAGGAGAGGATGAGCAACTCTTAATCGAAACTGTTGACAAAAAAATTGAAGAACTAAAAAAAATAATTTCAGAATACATTTATGGTTACGAAATTTTCGGTGAAGAAAAAGAAAGTCTGGAACAGATTGTTGGAAATCTATTACGCAACAAAAAGCAAACTCTTTCTACTGCAGAAAGCTGTACCGGTGGTTATATCTCCCATTTAATTACCAGTATTCCCGGAAGCTCTCACTATTATGTCGGTTCGGTTATTTCCTATTCCTACGAAATAAAAGAAACCGAATTGAATGTTTCTAAAAAACTATTGGATACCGAAGGAGCAGTGAGTAAAGCTGTGGTAGAACAAATGGCAAAAGCCATACGCGAAAAATACAAGACCGATTATTCCATCTCTGCTTCCGGTATTGCAGGCCCTGATGGCGGAACACCCGATAAACCTGTTGGCACTGTATGGATTGCCATTGCAACTCCCGAAAAAGTCATCTCAGAAAAATTCCTTTTTGGAAACAACCGTAAACGCAACATTGAAAAAACAGCAAATGCTGCTTTGAATATGTTGAGAAAAGAGTTGGAGTAGTTTTTTTCTGTCATTTCGACTTAAAGGAGAAATCTCATTTTTAGAATCATTCTTCTTATTGTAATTTATTATGTTTGTAATACTTAATTAATATAGATCTCAAAAAAATATTGAAAAAGCAAATAAGTTTTTCTAATTCCTAATCGTTTCCTTATAAATAAAAAACTCCTGCACCGATTCAAAAGGACTGTAAACATAATACACTTCATTGTTTTTTATTTTAAGTTTGTCGACATACTGGTTGGAAAGTTTAAAAGAAGAAACAATTTTTCCGGTTTTCATATCAATGTTTTTCAAATAAAAAAATCCACTTTTCTGATACACAGCGTAAACTTTGTTTGTTTCCTTATCCACGATTAATTGATGTTTCCATTCGCGCCAGTTTTTAGGGTGGTTGTAATCAATAGTAATGGAATCGAGCAGGTGTTGACTTTTATCGTATTTCAAAATCGCATTGCTGCAATGATCGAAAATACAAACTGTGTCATTAATAATAAATAAGGGAGCATACAATGGTGTATAAAAATATGAATTGGTTAAACCAGTCATCATAACTGCAATGCGGTGTTTATCAACTTTATATTCATCTGCTAATTGGCGGGCAAGTAATTTTTGTTTGGGTTGTAAAAAATAATATTCCATGTTATAACCTTGTAATTGTTCTTTGTCACAAACAGTTTTAAAAGGATTTACAGCTAGTTTGCTTGTGTTGTAAGCATAATACGTAAACTCCGGATAATCACGATCATAGTTGGAAAAATAAATATCTTTCCCGATTGTATCCAAACAAGGCATGATGTGCCTTCTGTAATCATCCATAGGAAGTTTTCCCAGATGAATTTCATTATTGATGATTGTTATTCTGTATATAGTTGACTCGCAAATAATATTGGTATAACCCTGATAATCTTTGTAGAGTTTTTTTGCTTCATCAGGGATCTCAAAAGTGGAAATAATGTTTTGTGAGCCATCGGTCAGAATTACTTTGGGATGTTCTAAACTTTTTTCAAAAGTAAGTAGTAGTAATTTATCATCCTGAAATTCATAATCGGCCACACTAAATTTCCAGGATCCAAAAACGGTATCGGCAATAGGATGTGGATAAACACTTACAGATCTCAAATCAATGGTTTTTTGTGCTTTTAAATTTCCGATAAGCAAAATTGTGGCGAATAATAAGTAGTATGTTTTGCGCATTTTGACCTCCTTTTTCTGTTTTTTTTCTTTTTTATGATTTCGACCAACGGGAGAAATCTTTTTATGATTGAATTTTTTTGAGATTTCTCACTCCGTTCGAAATGACATTACGGAAATAGTATTAATTTTTTTACTATAAAAAAAGATACTATTACATTCATGACGTTTTTTAACAAAATATTCCATAAATTAGCATATATAAGCTACAACAAAATGGATTCACCCCCAAAATACAATATGGTACAGCCTTAAATATAAAGGGAAAACTTTACCCGATAAAAAAACACCTTTGGTATAAATGTTCTACGATTACTACAAAATATTAGAGATCACTCGTGAAGCCGGTTTGGATGAAATAAAACGAGCGTATCGCATCAAGGCCAAACTGATACATCCGGATGTAAATAATTCGCCAAAAGCTAGCGAAGTTTTTGCAGTGGTTAATGAAGCTTATGACGTGTTGTGTGACGATAAGAAAAGGTATCTGTATGATATTAAATTGAATTTTGCTGAATCAAAAAAGATGGATGCCGAACGCAAAAAGCAATACTATGGCACTTCCGTTAAAAATGATACCTATTCTAATCCAAATACAATAAATCAGGATGTTGACTGGAATGTTTTTGCTAAAAATGCATACAAAGAAAAAACGGATGAAGATTATTTTAAGCAAGCACCATTTATTTACAATATGTTTTTTGCGAGTGGAATGTTTCTTGGTTTTTTGATCCTGATCATCTCTCTTTATGGAACATATAATCGCTTTTGGCCTTTACCATTCATTTTCATTGGAGTAACAGGTGTTATTCTTATCCGGGAAGGATGGAAAGGCATAATGGGTAAAAAAACGTTTTATAGTAACTTTTTGAGACTATTCCGAAAATAAAAAATAAAATACAGCTGTGCTTTGAAACATTGTTTTGCTGGTTTTTCTTCCTTATCCTTGATCCTCTCTTTCTTATCATTAAGTGACATTTTAATTGTGTAAATAAAAATTGCTATGCTTTTTTAATAAAATTTCAAGACAGTTCTATGGGATCAAAAAAATATATAAAAGCTGATGAGATACGCTTAGTGCATAGTGGAAATGATTATTTTGATGTGCTCGAAAAAATTATTGGGGAAGCAAAAGAGATCATTCATTTCCATACATATATTTTTGATGGTGATGAAACCGGTATTCGGATCGCAGATGCATTAATAAATGCAGCTGAACGAAATGTACAGGTAAATGTTTTGCTTGACGGATATGGTTCAAGAAAACTTTCAAAAAAAATCGTAAAGAGATTGCTGGATTCCGGAATTAATTTTCGATTTTTTAACCTTTATTTTTTTCAAAATATTCACATTGGCAGACGGCTTCATCATAAAATAATTGTGGCGGATCAGAACATCGCTCTTATCGGAGGAATAAACATTGCTAATAAATATAAGGGAACCAAAGAGGAATTGCCCTGGCTGGATTATGCTATTTTACTAAAAGGCAAGATATGTGAAGTGGTAAATAAAATTTGTCAGGAGATTAATCAACGAGAATTTAGAAAGAAAAAAACGAGTATAATAACTAAACATACTGAACCGGAAACTGATTTTATTTTAGCGCAATTTCGTGTAAATGATTGGCTGAGAGGGAAAAATCAAATTGCTGCAAGTTATTTTCGGGAGATCAGAAAGGCGAAACATTCTATTACTATCATAGCGAGTTATTTTTTACCTGGACTGCGTCTGAAAAAAGCATTGATCGATGCTGCCGGAAGAGGAGTGGAAATAAATATCATTTTATCCGGTATCTCTGATGTCCCTGTGTTTCGAGTGGCGACCAGCTATTTATATAGAGTTTTCTTAAATCACTCAATAAATATTTACGAATGGAAAAAATCAATTCTTCATGGAAAAGTTGCTGTAATTGATAATGAGTGGACAACAATTGGTTCGTTCAATCTTAATCATTTAAGTGCTTTTGGAAGCATCGAATTAAATGTGGATGTATTGGACAAAACGTTTGCTAAATCTTGTAGCAAACATTTTATGGATGTTATTGAAAATGGATGCGAAAAAATTGAGGTTAAAACAAATAATAATCATTCATTCTTTTACCGTCTAAAAAGAGCCGTAGCTTTTTATTTTACAAGAACGATAATTAAAATTTTAGCCTTGTTTCCCAGAATATTTTCTTTTTACAATAAAAAATTTGAGTAGCTCAACTTTCTTTAAATAAAAAAAACTCCGAAAATATTTCGGAGTTTTTTATTTAAGAATTTTATGGACATTAACCAATCTTATACATCCAGTTATGTTTGTCTTCGACTTTTCCTCTTTTGATATTATTTAATTCCTGTGCCACACGGTTCGAAAATATTCTTTCTTTTACTTCAGGTAAAACGTAATCTTTCCCTTCAAAACCAATTGTAGAAATATCTGCAATTGTTGCTGCAGTACCTGTTCCAAATGCTTCATCCAATACACCTCGTTTATGAGCATCAATTACTTCATCAATACTTATTTTACGTTCCTGAACCTTCATTTTCCAATCACGTGCTAATGTTATAACGCTATCTCTTGTAATACCGGCTAAAATAGTGTCACCCAAAGCCGGAGTAATCAATACATCATCAATTACAAACATTAAATTCATTGTTCCTGATTCTTCCAGATAGCGGTGGTTGCGTGCATCGGTCCACATAATTTGCTGGTATCCGCGTTGTTGTGCTAATTTTGTTGGAAATAAAGAACGGCCATAATTTCCTGAACACTTTGTAAAACCTACACCACCTTCAACAGCACGAATAAAGTTTGTTTCAATTAATACTTTCACAGGCTCACTGTAATAGGCTCCTCCGGGAGAGGTAATGATCATAAATTTGTAAGTATCAGATGGGCGAACTCCAATAAACTCATCTGTAGCAAATAAAAATGGACGAATGTATAAGGAGGCTCCATCATTTGACGGCACCCATCCTTTATCAAGTTTTATTAGTTGTTTTAAAGCATCCATAAATAACTCTTCCGGAATGCTAGGCATACACATACGTTCAGCTGAAATGTTGATTCGTTTTTGATTCTCTAATGGACGAAACAAACTAACTTCTCCTTTATCATTTTTATAGGCTTTCATCCCTTCAAAAATAGATTGACCATAATGTAAAGCAGAGTTTGCCGGACTCATTGTCAAAGAACCATAAGGAAGAATTTGTGAATCGATCCAATGTCCATCCTGATAGTCTGATATAAACATATGATCGGCAAAAGTCTTCCCGAATGACAAATGATTAAAATCAAGTTCACTCAAACGGGAATTAGATGTTTTTTGAACTTTTATTGAAAAAGTATCTGCAGTTACCATATATATATCGTTTTTGTTTTGTTAAATGTAGGAATTTAATTTATTTAACACAATTTCAGGAATAAAATTTAGACGAACATCGAAAGAATAAAGACTAAAACAATATAAACTAGTATGCTCCGTTACGTTTACGCAGGAACCATTCAATACTTAATAAACCAAGTAGTAAGAAAAATATCCATTTCAGATTGATCAGATCACTGAGTTTTTTTTCGGAATAGGATACCGATTTTATATCTTCTCTGCTGTTTAATTTACTTACTAATTTATCCAGTTCATTTGGGTAAACCATTTCTCCATTATGCTTTTTTGCAAGACTGAAAAGCAATTGATGGTCTGCTGTTGTATTACTTAACTCTATTTGCAAGGCACTCACACTGAACTTGCCATGTTGTAAAAAGATCTTTTCTCCGATCTTTACTTTTGCTTCATAACTATATTCCCCAACAGGCATCATTCCAGCATTTAATCGATAAGCATTGCTTGTTTTGCTAAATGTGAAAGGGAATTTTTTATTCTCAGAATTGCTGATGGTGATGTTTACTTCGGGCTCATTTATTAATTCATAGCTTTCATTATAAACTTCTGCTTCAAGCTGAATTGCTTCATTTTCCTGGAAATTGCCGGGACCTGAAATTCTGAAAAAACTTTTATCTGCTTTTACAGAAAGGTATTGAACTGTTTTAGAGATAAATTCATCAAATAAATTATGATCATTATGAGCTGCAAAATCCTGCAAACGCCATCGCCATATTCCCTCACCTGTAAAAATGGCTACTTTGTTTTCACCTATAGTATTAAAAAGCATTAAAGGTTTTTTTGTATCAACTATTCCAATACGTTGATAGAACAATACATTGCTGTTATTTTCTGTTTGATAAGTAGAAAATGGACACACAACTGCAGGGAAATCTTTTATAGCCTTTCGTAATTCATCACTTATAGTGAACAGAGGAAAGTTTTGATCCAATACAGGTTCTACTTCATTTGTTTTCTGAGTATAAGAGGCTTTTGACAGATCTGTTTGAAATAATCCACTTGCTCCGGAAAACGACCATACAGGAATATTGGAAGCATTTATTTCACTCAGTATTTTTGATGCAGGGTTATGAACACTTGGTAATGTATGAAGTATAACCAAATTGTATTTTTTCAGTGACTTATCAAAGTCAGAAAGTAAATAACTCTCCACTTCATAATTTTGATTTGATTCTATTGATTCCTTTATTGCTGCAATATCAGGATGTGGAGCATCCGATAATATTAATATTTTTTGTCGTGCATCCAATACTTCCATAAACACATCGGAAATATTATTCGCAACACTTACTTCCTCCGGAAGAGAAGATAGTTTTACCTTATAGTGTTGTAACCCAACTTCCTTCGCTTGTATTAAAACAGGAACCGTTATAATAAATGCATCTGAGTTAAAGTTGACTGTTTGTGTAAATAATGTTGCATCACCTTTGCTGACAGTAAGTGTAGTTGTTTTTCCTTTGAATTGTTTTGCATTTATTACAATCTCGACCGGAAATTCATTCCCTAAATATGCCAAACGATTATGTTCTGCTTTTAAAAGAATAATATCCTTATTAACAGTTGTATCTCCTAAAGCAATAGTATAGATCGGTACTTTTATTTTTTCAGAAGAATAAATAGGATTGAAACCCTTGTTGTATAAACCATCACTGGAAAGGACAATGGCACCTACATTTCGATTACTATACCGTGTTTCTATTTCAGCAAATAATGAGGAAAAGTCAGTTTGTTTTTCATTGAATTTTAATGAATCGCTTGAGGTAAATTCTTTTATTTTATCTGCGAAAGAGTAAGAATAAACTTCATACTTGTCGCTCAGATCATTTATTAATTTTTGTAAATTTTGTTTGTATTCTTTTTTTATAAAAGAGGAATCTTTTCCAATGATCAAGGATTCTGAATTATCCTGGGCAATAATAACAATAGGCTTTTCAACTTCACGATGTATGGATTTTAATAAAGGAGAAAGTAATAAAAATGAGAGAATGGTAACAACACTAAAACGAAATGTTGCCATTAAGCGTATGAACCAAATGGATAGTTCATCCAGCTTTTTATCTTTTCGGTAAAGAAAAAAAGAATATACAAATCCTGCCGAAAGGCAAAATAGAAAAAACCAGGTAGGGTATTCAGTAACTATGTTCATTTCTATTTCCTATTCGCTATTTCGTATTAAAAATTACCCTCTAGGTTAACATTCCGCCACAAACATTAATTACTTGTCCATTAACAAATGCACTCATGTCGGATGCTAAGAATAATGCGGTATTTGCAACATCCTCAATTGTTCCACCACGTTTCATAGGAATAGTTGCGCGCCATCCTTCAACAATTTTAGGGTCAAGAGCATCTGTCATTTCAGTTTCAATAAATCCGGGAGCAATTGCATTGCTGCGGATGTTACGAGAACCCAACTCTAATGCGATTGATTTGGTGAATCCAATTATTCCGGCTTTTGAAGCTGCATAATTCGATTGTCCACCATTTCCTTTTATACCTATTATAGAACTTAAATTTACGATAGCCCCTTTCCGTTGTTTTAACATCGGTTTTTGGGCTGCTTTCGTAAGGTTGAAAACTGATTTTAAATTTATATTGATCACTTCATCCCATTGTTGTTCTGTCATACGCATCAATAAGGTATCTCTGGTAATACCTGCATTGTTAATTAAAATATCCAATGTCCCGAAGTCGGCAACAACCGAATTCACTAACTCTTCAGCAGCTTTAAAATCTGAAGCATCCGAACGGTATCCTTTTGCTTTAATGCCAAATGCTTCTAATTCTTTGACCAATGCTTCCCCCTTTTCAACTGATGCTAAATAAGTGAATGCAATGTTAGCCCCTTGTTCAGCGAATTTCAGAGCAATGCCATGTCCGATTCCTCGGGAAGCTCCTGTTATCAATGCGATTTTTCCTTCTAATAACTTCATATTATATGTGATTGAGTTTTTCTTTTTATAAATTATTTTCAAAGATAAAAGAAAAACTTAGGGATAAAAAAAAAAGGATAAAGTACTTTGAACCTGTTTGAAATTTAATAAGGCTCTTATTTTACTATTTAAATACATTCTCCGAAAAAATAAATAAAAATTTATAATTGTAAAAAAAATTTACATTTTGCTCAACGATTCTTCCTTTAAATAATAAAAAGTAATTTTGCCCTCATGGAACTGGATAAGATTAATTTTTCTCGCAGAGGTATTTATTGGATTCATGAGAAACTGAACGAAAAACAATTTCTAATCTTTTCAAGTGTTTTAGTAGGTTTAAGTGCTGGATTAGCAGCTGTCATACTAAAATTGTTCGTCAATTTTATAAAAGTGTATATTCTTGAAGGCTGGCTGCTGAATTACAATTATAAATATATTTATTTAGGTTTACCACTTATTGGAATTGGTATTACCGTCTTTATTGTCAACAAATTTTTTAAGGGAAAGCTTAGCCGGGGAACAGTTAATATTTTGCATTCAATTGCAAAAAAAGGAAGTTTTTTGCCACTCCACCAAATGTACTCTCACATTATTACAAGCGGTTTAACTGTTGGTTTTGGTGGTTCTGCCGGATTGGAGTCTCCAATCGTTTCTACAGGAGCTGCAATAGGTTCAAATTATGCCAAGCGTTATAAATTAAGTTACAAAGAAAGAACCTTGTTACTTGCAGCTGGTGCTGCAGGAGGTATTGCAGGAGCTTTTAATGCGCCTATTGCCGGAGTATTATTTGCCTTGGAAGTAATTTTGGTGGATATTTCAATTACTGCGTTTATTCCATTATTAATTGCTGCTGCTTCCGGAGCATTGCTTTCAAAAATTATTTTAAATGAAAGTATATTATTGATCTTTCAGACTCGCCAACCTTTTGACTATTATAATATTCCATATTATCTTGTTTTGGGTTTATTAACAGCTATTACATCCTTGTATTACGTGAATGTTTTCGACAAGGTTGAAACAAAATTTAAAGCCGTAAAATCAAAATATTTGAGATGGATAATAGGAGCCATATTACTCGCGGTACTTTTCGCTTTTTTTCCTTCCTTATTTGGCGAAGGGTATAACAGTATTAAAACGTTAGCTCAAATTGAACCTGAAAAACTTATAACCAACAGTATTATTGGCCCCTACATCACCAATCAATGGCTTATTCTTTTGTTCATATTAGGGGTCATGTTGCTTAAAGCCTTTGCTGTTGGTATCACCTTAGGAAGTGGCGGAAATGGTGGAAATTTTGCTCCTTCTTTATTTGTGGGAGCCTATTTAGGTTTTGTGTTTTCCTATTTTTTAATGATTCTCGGATTTCATTATGTTCCTGTAAGTAACTTTACCTTAGTCGCAATGGCCGGGCTTTTAAGCGGAGTATTTCATGCCCCGCTTACAGCAATATTTCTTATTGCGGAAATTACTGGCGGTTATGAGCTCATGATCCCGTTAATGTTGGTTTCTTCGATTAGTTATACCATTGTTAAATATTTTCACCCGGTTTCATTGGATGTCAAAAAATTAATAAAAAAAGGAACTATTATTTCGGAAGATAAAGATATCAGTATCTTAGGAAAGATAGAAACAAAAGAGATGATCGAAACAAATTTTTCTGTTATCCATTTTAAAACAAGCCTTCGTGAAATAGTAGAAATCATTAAACATTCGAAGCGAAACGTCTTTCCGGTAATTAATAAATACAATAAGCTATTAGGATTAATTCAATTGGATAATATCAGGGAAGAAATGTTTAATCAGGATTTATATGATAAAGTTATTGCAAAGGAATTAATGATTAAGCCTTTAGCAGTAATCAATAAGGAAGATGATATTTTTAAGATCATGAAAAAATTTGAAGAATCCGGGCAATGGAATTTACCCGTTGTTGATAAAGGACATTATGTTGGTTTTCTTTCCAAATCGAGTATTCTAACGAAATATAGAAGTGAATTGCTGGCTTCCGTTTAATTGATTTTGTTGATTCGAATATTTAAATAATTTTTTGTTCTGTCATTTCGAACGCAATGAAATGAAGAGAGAAATCTGCCTTTCGGGGACGAGATTTCTCCCGTTGGTCGAAATGACATTTACTGCATTTCTTCCTTTACAAATTCCATCAATCTGTTTTTGTTCCTTTTTTGAATCAATGATTCTGAATAAATTCAAATATTTAATTTCATTATAGCATATTCCCTCCCATTCAAAATACTATCTTTATCAGCAATTTTTTATAAATTATAATGAGCGAAAAAAACAAGCATTCTCAACCGTTTATAATGGTACTATCTGTTACCATTGTGTTGCTTGTTGTTTCACAATTCAATACTAAAATAAAAGTGCTTGGTTTTGAAACAAAAAAAATAGAACCGATTGCAGATATTATTCAAAAAGGAAAAGCAAAAAATGTTCCTTTGCCCGAAATTATTGTTAATGATTCCATTATTTCAAAAGATAGTTCAGAATTTGCCTTACGACAAACAGATGTATCCAATATATATGACTTTGACCAGGATAGCACATCTGCATTGGCGCATTTTTTTAAATCGCTGAACGAAACAAGAACGAAAAAACATAAAACCCGTATCGCCTATTTTGGTGATTCGATGATCGAAGGCGATTTGATAACACAGGATTTTCGCGATTGCTTACAAGATGCTTTTGGTGGTACAGGAATCGGGTTTCTTCCTATAACATCTATTGTTGCAGGATTCAGAACAAGTGTCATTCATTCATTTGATGGCTGGACAACATATAATTTATTAGAAAATATCCCTTCGAATCATACACTTGGGATTTCAGGATATAGTTTTGTTCCGAACACTATGAGTAGTATTGATACGAATAATTCATCCTCAGGAAGTTGGGTGAAATATACTGCTGTGAAAAGAAAACACATCGATAAATTTTGTGAAACGAAATTACTTTACGGAAAAAGCGATGGTGAAAATTATGTGGTTATCAATGGTTCGCATTATAAATTAGGTGGAACAAATTCAGTTAATCAACTGGTAATTAATAGTAAAAATGTTTGCCAATCTATAAATGCAAAGTTTCAATGTAAAGCACCTGTTGATATTTATGGGTTCAGTATGGAAAGTGATAGTGGTGTTTTTGTGGATAATTTCTCCTTTCGTGGAAACTCAGGATTGCCTATCACTAAAGTATCTCAAAATATTTATTCGCAAACAAATCAATGCTTAGGATACGATCTGATTATTTTGGAATATGGTTTGAATGCAGTAAGTCCAAAAGTTACTGACTTTTCTTGGTATGAACGGGGAATGGATGAAGTGATAAAACACATGCAGGCAAGTTTCCCTAATACCAGTATTTTATTAATAAGCGTTGGCGATAAGAGTTATAGGAATAATGGGGCGTATGAAACTGATCCAAGTGTTCCTATTTTAGTAAATTCACAAATGCGTTTGGCACAAAAAAATAAACTCGCATTCTGGAGCTTGTATGATGCGATGGGTGGCAATGGTTCAATGGTAAAATGGGTGGAAGGTGATACTGTATATGCGAATAGGGATTATACACATTTCAATTTCAAAGGTGCACACAAAGTAGGGAAGTTATTGTTTAATAAATTAATGAGTGAATACAGTGATTATAACAAAAAACATAAATAAAAAATTCGCATGTCATTTCGACTGCAAGGAGAAATCTCATAAGAGCTTCCAGCTGTTTATTTTATTTTTCATTTTAAATTTTTCATTTTCTATTTCTGCTCAAACTATTGATTCTACTGCTTATATTCAATATAAATTTATTAACAGAACTAGTAATAAAATTGAAAATGATAGTACTTCATTAAGTTCTTTTTATGAAAAGTTATACCAATTAAAGAAAACTGAAAAAGGACGTGTAAATATTATTCATATGGGTGATTCGCATATTCAGGCAGATAATTTATCCGGCACTATTCGACAAAAATTACAATTGAAATTCGGTAATGCAGGAAGAGGTTTGATATTTCCTTATCGTGTGGCCAAAAGTAACGAGCCAACTACCTACAAAACAATTACTAATACTACCTGGGACTCGAAGCGAAACGTGTTTTATGAAAAGCCTTTACCAATAGGAATAAGCGGATTTACAATAGAAACAAGAGATTCTACTGCCGAAATAAATCTGACGGTGAAAGATCAACCTGGCTTGGGTTATAGCTTTACAAAATTTACCATGTTTCACGATAAAGGAATCAATAATTTCGATATTTCAATTTGTGATGAGTTGAATTGTGAGAATGGTGTATTTAGATCAAAAGAGAGATCAAGTAATCCTTTTGTTTCTGAGCTGAGGTTTAATAGACCAATGCGACAGATCTATATCCGGAATAAAAATACGGATACGCTTAATCAAAAAAGCACACGCATTTATGGAATGTTATTGGAAAACGATTCATCAGGTATATTGTACAATATGATTGGAGTAAATGGAGCTGAATTCAGGCATTATAACATGTCAAAATATTTTCAGGAACAATTAAACTATTTGAATTCTGATCTGATAATTGTTTCAATGGGAACAAATGAAGCTTTTTCAAAAGGCTTTGATAAACAATTGTTTTATAAAAACATTGATTCTCTTATCATAAATCTGAAAGTTTCTAACCCCAATGCAACTATTTTAATGACTACTCCTGCTGATTCATATCGAAAATCACGAAAAGGAAGGGTGAAAAATCCGGATATGAAAATTGCTAAAGAAACGATCATCGAATATTGTCTGAAAAATAAGTTGCCCTACTGGAATTTATATGATATTATGGGCGGTTTTGGTTCGATGGGAAAATGGTACACCATGAAATTGACCGCAAAAGATCGTGTTCATTTTAGTGGCAGAGGTTACCAGATCCAAGGTGATTTGTTTTACAATGCACTGATGAATGGTTATGAAAAGTATGTTGGAATTAGAAAATAAATTTTAAAACAAATTCTCTCAGCTCCCCTCCTTTTCAAGGAGGGGTAGGGGTGGTTGAAAAGTGATTTTAGTATGAACCAAATTAATAATCTTCCTTATTTAAAAGAAAAAAGAAGATCACTTAGAAATAATCTGACTCCTGCCGAAGCAAAACTTTGGAATGCTTTAAAAAATAGCAAATTGGCAGAGATAAAGTTTAGACGTCAACATAGTATTGGAAATTATATTGTAGATTTTTATTGCCCGAAATATTTATTAGCCATTGAATTAGACGGACAAATCCATTTCAATAGTGTGAATATTGAAAGAGATAAAAAAAGAACAGAATACCTGAATAATTTAGGAATTGTTGTTGTGAGATTTGAAAACGAAAAAATATTTCAACAACTAAATCTTGTTTTAGAAGAAATAAAACAAAATTGTTCGAATAAAAGATTTTAGAATGCCCCCCCCTAACCCCTCCTTGAAAGGCAATGTCATATGATAAGGTAGAATTATTATATTTGTAAAATGGAACTAATAGAAATTACAAAAAAACTGAATA
>Ga0156174_1032_pt1 | contig 32408 bp, 28 predicted proteins | sample RifCSPlowO2_12_FD_107827 | JGI IMG/M metagenome (GOLD analysis project Ga0156174, IMG submission 107827) | Bacteroidetes bacterium RIFCSPLOWO2_12_FULL_35_15
CGTGATACAACGCTTTTGTGTATTCAGTTTTTTTGTAATTTCTATTAGTTCCATTTTACAAATATAATAATTCTACCTTATCATATGACATTGCCCTTATCAAAGGATCTACTGCTAACAGTCTAAACCCGGAAGCATTTTGTTCCAGGGTAGCTATTCCTCCGGAGCCGTAATATTTCATGTCGCTAAAATAAACAACTCCTCCTGCTATTTTTCCATCATCAGAAACAGCGACTAACAACTCTGTTTCGGGTTTAGTTGTTAACTCGCCAATATTAGCAAGCATTTTATAGTAATTGGGTTGTTCAGATTCTTTTGGAAACCCTTCCAGTTGCGAATAAACCCGGACCATTAATTTTCCAATTTCCTCAAATTCGCCAGGTTTGGCATTTCTTACTTTATACTCTTGTTTACTCATATTTTTAGATCTTGTTTAGAATACTATATAAAAAACCATTGATTGTCCGACTAATCACAAAAATATTTTTTTATTTCGAATTAACAATCGCATAAAAAACACCTTTTATCACTTCTGCCATTTTATCAATATCTAAAGTTTCCAAGGTGTCCGTTTTTTCGTGATAATTTGCATTGCGGTAAAATGAAGTATCTGTGATCATTACAGCTGTATAGCCGTATTTCCAATAATTCAAGTGGTCTGAAAAATCGATGCCCGGAATAAATGCGGGTGCGTTTATAGAACAAACTTTTATCGAAGAATTTTTTTTCATTTCTTTTTTTGTGTTACGTACTGTTTTGCCTTGTCCTGTTTTTCCAACTACTGAAATATAATTTCCTTTGGCAGGATAGAACAGTTTCATTAATCCGATCGGATATTCCTGTGATTTAGGCTTTTCAGAAAAATACCCGATCATTTCCAGGCAGATCATCTTTTTAACTTTTACTTTATTATCATGTAACATTTTAGCATGAACAGCACTTCCCATATTTTCTGTTCTGAAATTTGGTGGCTCTTCCAGTGAATACGCAACCAGGTCAATTCTGTATTTTAAAATTCCGCCTTGAGATTTTAAGAGTCGTGCTATTTCTAATAACCCTGCAACGCCACTTGCATTGTCATCTGCACCGGGTTGGTTATCACATACATCATAGTGGGCACCAACAATTATTCGCTCCGCATCACGCGGCCCGAAAGAACAAATAATGTTTTTATATTCTAGTGTTCCTACTAAATAACTTTGTTCTTCTACCTGATCAGTTTGTTTTTTAAATTCTTCAAAAATATAGTTGGCACATTGGTTCAGTCTTTCCACATTCGCATCGTTTCTGGCAACAGGTGATTTTATAAGAAATTTCAGGTCTGCTAACAAATTGGACTTATCCACAATGATGTTGATTGTGGAGGTGTCCTTAAAAATAAAATCAGTACTTGCAATCAGATCAAATGCAGCGATTAAAATAAAAAATATCAATAAATTTTTTTTCATTCTTACAAACGTAGTACATTTTTTGTGTATTGAAAAACAGAGCAAAATTTCGTATCTTTGAAAGAATGTAACAAGGCGCATGAAATAGCGTTATAGAATAAAAAAATGTCAGAATATAAGTATCAGAGTTTAATTGAGAAACTGGATGAATTCATCCGAAAATACTATAAGAACCAGCTCTTAAGAGGTTTCATTTATAGTATAGGTTTGGTTTTGCTGTTTTTTGTTGCTGTAACCGCCCTTGAATATTTCGCCCATTTTAATACGGCAGTTCGTACTGTTTTATTTTATTCATTTATCATTACCAGCCTTTTTGTCATTATAAATTTTATTGCCATCCCGCTTTCTAAGCTATACAAATTCGGTAAAATTATTTCTTACGAAGAAGCGTCAGCTATTATTGGGAAACACTTTTCAAATGTGCAGGATAAATTATTAAATGTATTACAACTCCAACAACAATCTCAATACTCAAATCCCAATGCTCAATACTCCCTTCTTGAAGCAAGCATCAATCAAAAAACAAAAGAGTTAAAACCTATTCCTTTTACTTCGGCAATTGACTTTTCTGAAAATAAAAAATATCTGAAGTATGCTTTGATCCCGGTTATGCTGATCGCAATAATTTTATTTGCAGCACCAAGTATTATTACGGATGGAACAAAACGCTTAGTAAAACATAGCGACTACTTTGAAAAAGAAGCGCCCTTCCAGTTTGTGATTACCAATAGCGACCTTAAAACTGTTGCTCAGGAAGATTATCAACTAAAAGTACAGCTTACAGGCAATGAAGTACCCGATAACGTGTATGTAGAAATTGATGGAAATGAATTTAAGTTGGACAAAGAAAATATCGTCAACTTTAATTATACATTTAAAAATGTACAAAAAAACATCAATTTTCAATTGTCTGCCGATGGTTTTAAATCGAAGGAATATGAGTTAGTTGCCTTACCAAATCCGATTTTATTAAATTTTGATATTGCACTTAATTATCCAAAATATTTGAATAAAAAAGACGAAGTGGTTAAAAATACAGGCGACCTTGTTGTTCCGGCAGGAACGAAAGTGAGCTGGAATTTCAACACTCAAAATACCAAACAGTTGAGATTAAATTTTAATGATACCTCTTTTTCTGTTTCTCCAACAGCGGAAAACGCCTTTAATTATTCTGCACGATTGTTTCGTGATAAAACTTATTCGGTAACAACTTCCAATCAGTTTTTGAAAAGCAAAGATTCTGTAACATATACCATTAATGTAATTCCGGATGCATATCCACAAATTTCGGTGGACGAAAAAAAGGACTCAACAACCACCAAACGTATTTCTTTTCGGGGAGAAGTAAAAGACGATTACGGTTTTAATAAACTAACATTCAATTATCGTTTCATTGTAAATAATGATTCTTCGGCAACCGATAATTATAAAAAAATCACAACTAACGCAAGTGCTGTTGCAATCAACAAATCTGCTACCCAAGATCAGTTTTTTCATTATTGGGATATGAATGAACTTGGCGTAAACCCGGGCGATCAGATCGAATATTATTTTGAAGTATGGGATAACGATGGTGTTACCGGAAGCAAATCAACACGTTCACAAAAAATGATCTTTAAAGCACCGACATTAAAAGAGCTTTCTGAAAGTACCGACAAGAACAACAATAAAATAAAAGACGACTTGGAAGAAAGTATTCGTCAGGCAAAAGAGGTGCAAAAAGAATTAGCCGATCTGCAACGTAAAGTAGCGGAGAAAAAAAATCTAAGTTGGGAAGAAAAAAAGAAGCTGCAAGAATTGCTTGACAAACAAAAAGAATTGCAAAATAAAGTAGAGAAAATAAAAAACGAAAATCAGCAAAACAACCAACAACAAAACGAGTACAAGCAGCCGGACGAAAAAATAATGGAGAAACAACGACAATTGGAAGAATTGTTTGATAAAGTAATGACTCCTGAACTCAAAGAAAAATACAATGAGCTGCAAAAGTTATTGGAGAAGTTGGACAAAGATAAAGTTCAGGAAGCATTGGAAAAAATGAAGCTCGATAATAAAGATCTGATGAAAGAGCTGGATCGTAATTTAGAAATTTTCAAACAACTGGAATTTGAACAAAAACTTCAGCAAAGTATTGATAAACTGGATGATCTTGCTAAGAAACAAGATGATCTGGCAAAAAAAACGGAAGAAAAAAAATCGGATGCAAATGAGCAAAAAGCAAAGCAGGATGATTTAAATAAACAGTTTGAAGATGTTAAAAAAGATCTGAAGGATCTTGAAAAAAAGAATAGCGAATTAGAGGAGCCCAAGCCCATGGAGAATACAGAGCAGAAGCAGGAAGACATTAAAAAAGATATGGAAAACAGTAGTGAGGAGCTCAGTAAAAATCAAAAGAAAAACGCATCCAAATCACAAAAAAGCGCAGCACAAAAAATGGAGAAAATGAGCCAGGAGTTGTCAAAAATGCAACAATCGATGGAGCAGGAACAACAAACAGAAGATATTAATAAGCTCCGTGATATTTTAGAGAACCTTATTCAACTTTCATTCGGACAGGAAACATTGATGGGCCAATTATCAAAAGCAAATACAAATGATCCTCAGTTTTTTAAACTCAATCAGAAACAAAAAAAATTACAAGATGATTCTAAAATGATTGAAGATAGCTTATTGGCCCTGAGCAAACGGGTTCCACAAATTCAGGCAACCGTTAATCGTGAAATTAGCGCGATCAATATGAATATGGGAAAGGCAAGTAATGAGATAAAAGAAGCTCAAACCGCTTCATTTGATGGGAAAAATCACAAACAGGAAGGGGTAAGTCGTCAGCAATTTGCAATGACCTCCATAAATAATTTAGCGTTGATGCTTAACGAAGCGTTGAGTCAAATGCAGGCAGAGGCAAAGAAGAAGGATGGTCCTCCGGGTAGTGGCAGCTGTAAAAAGCCGGGAGGAAACGGTAAAAAACCATCAATGGCAAGTCTTCGTCAAATGCAGGAGCAGCTGAACAAACAAATTCAAAAATTAAAAGAAGGCTTAGAAAAAAACGGAAATAAACCGGGTAACAAACCCGGCATGAATGGTTCGGGAATGAGCCAGGAACTTGCAAAGCTTGCTGCTCAGCAAGAAGCAATCCGCCAGCAATTACAACAAATGGCCGATCAATTGAACAAAGATGGAAAAGGCGGAGGTAATGTTGGAAAGCTTGCCGAAAAAATGGAAGAAACAGAAACAGATCTGGTAAATAAACTATTAAGTAATGAAACTTTAAAGCGCCAACAAGAAATTTTAACACGTTTGTTGGAGTCTGAAAAGGCCGAAAAAGAAAGGGAAATGGACGAAAAGAGACAATCCAACGAAGCTAAAAATGAAAATTTTAGTAACCCTAATGAATTTTTTGAGTATAACAGACAAAAACAAAAAGAAACGGAGTTATTAAAAACGGTCCCGGCCTCATTAAATCCTTTCTTTAAGTTAAAAGTCAATCAATACTTTAACAAATTCGAATAATAAATGGTACTTGCAGAAAATCAAAAAATAAGGATTTCTTCCAAATCAGAGAACATAATCCTTGTTGAACGCATGATAGAAGATGTTTGTGATCTTTTCAATATTAGTGAAGATTATTATGGAAACATTTTGGTAGCGTTGACAGAAGCTGTAAATAATGCGATCTATCATGGAAACGCTGCAAACCCTAAAAAGAATATCGATATTTATTTTAAATCATTTCCCGGTCATGTTTCTTTTATTGTTAAAGACGAAGGGGATGGTTTTAATTATACCAACTTGCCAGACCCTACTGATCCTGAAAACATTGAAAAACCAAATGGACGAGGCGTATTTTTAATGCGAAACCTTGCTGATAAAGTTTCATTTGAAGACAATGGAAGTAAAGTGGTTTTAGACTTTAAGGTTTCTGCCAACTAATATAAACGTTATATAACATTACACAACCCGTGCTACTCCAAACGCACAAATAGGCAACTCGTTAATTAAATTTAACGGTTGCCTATATTTTTTACCGATAACTCCTTTTTTCATTTAATCAGCGCTCCTTTGTAAATACGTATCTTTGTTCCATGGATATTGATTTAGAGAAAAATTTTCAAATAGCATTAAAAAAATTAGCGCCCCAGTTTGGAGAAGGATTGGATATACAAGCCGTTTTGTTCTTAATAGGTGTACAAGAATTAGGAAAAGGATTTATAAAACTTACGAAAGAAGAAAAGGTAGATGTATTGCATGTTGCAATATGTACATTGCTTGCACCGTATGGATTTTATGAATATGAAGGCTTAGATAAAGACGGCTGGCCACATTGGAAAGCAAATGAAAAATTACCTCCTTTAAAGTCAGATCAACAGCAACAGTTAATGAAACAGGCCATTATAGACTATTTTTTTAATAAAGAAATGATTAATTGATCCCGGATTATTACTTTATGGTTACGGTAGTTTCAGTCTTTTTCCCCGGCTCATCTAATCGAAGGACGCCAACACCTGTCATTCCCGGATAATTAGCCGCTTGTGTAGCAAACACATCAAATATGGCAGGAAGTTTTACTTCAAATGATACAACCCCGGAACCATCGGTTGTTCCAACATATTCTACCTGCCCATTAACCGAAGGGGCAGCCAGTTTTACAGTTGCAACCGCAACAGGTATTCCTGCCGTATCAACAACCATTACTTTACCATAACATGTTTTATCTTTTTTGCATGAGGTGGTTGAAATTGCTGTGAAAAGCAATAAAAAAACAATAGCAATTGAAGAAAATCTTAGAACAAACGTTTTCATGGTTGTTGGTTTTGCATTCGTAAAATACTAATTTTTTGTACTATTTATACAACTCTTAATTATCTTTACAATCAACAAATCTAAAAAAATATTCATGAATAACAAAAAACTCTTCATTGCTTTTTGCCTGATCACATTTTCTTTTTTGTTTTTCTCTTCTTTTAAAGATCTTAAAGATGGAGGTTCTGGTGAAATAAAGGTAGTGATTACAACTGATTATGGAGTAATAAAAATAAAACTTTATAACGAAACTCCGCTTCATCGTGATAATTTTTTGAAACTTGTTAAAGAGCATTATTATGATAGTTTAATGTTTCATCGGGTAATTCGTAGTTTTATGGTTCAAGGGGGCGATCCCGATTCAAAAACAGCTGCACCACTGATGGAATTAGGAAATGGAGGCCCGGCTTATACAATTCCTGCAGAGTTCAATCAACAAATTTTTCATAAAAAAGGAGCCTTGGCAGCAGCTCGGGAAAGCGACCTGGAAAATCCATTGCAAGCATCGTCCGGTTCACAATTTTATATTGTTCAGGGGCGAATTTTTACCGATTCACTACTGAAGATACAAGCTAAGCGTATTACGAAGATGAAATTATACAATGAAATAATTAATTCACCTGAAAATAAAAGTATTCACGAAAAATATAAAACATTTGTAAAAGCGGAGTTACTTGATAGCATTAAATATATAAACGACTTTATCAATAAGCAGGTAGAACAAAAATTGCCGGCAGCAACTCCGTATAAATTTTCGGAGGAACAAATAAAAGCGTACACAACAATTGGCGGAACACCACATTTAGATAACAGTTATACTGTTTTTGGCGAAGTGTATGAAGGCTTTGATGTGATTGACGAAATAGCCAAACAAGGAGTAGATAAGAACGCAAGACCACTTACGGATATCCGAATGAAAATATCATTAATTCCGTAACTTCGCGCCATTAATTTATAGAGAATTAAAAGATGAAATTTCATGCACAAAAAAAGTGCAGAAGCGTAAATGAAGATAGCATGGCGTGTTCCATGTGGCAATTAAAAACAATTATCTACTCATGAAAGATAGAATAGAAGAATTATTAAAAGAGGTTGAATCATTCACCGCAAGCAGCAAAGAGCATGTGGAAGAATTCCGAATAAAAATTTTAAGCAAAAAAGGAAAAGTTACTGAGCTGTTCGATGATTTTAAAACGGTTGCTCCGGAGCTTCGAAAAGAGGTTGGACAAAAATTAAATGAACTGAAAAACAAGGCACAGGAAAAAATAAATCACCTGAAAGAAAAATTTGAAAGTTCAAACGATAAAACAAATCAAAATAATGATCTGACATTACCTGCTGAAACTATTGCTGTTGGCTCACGTCACCCGCTGTCCCTGGTACGCAATCAAATAGTAGAAATATTTTCCCGTATAGGTTTTACTGTTTCTGAAGGTCCGGAAATCGAAGATGACTGGCATAATTTTACTGCATTAAATACACCGGCTGATCATCCTGCGCGAGATATGCAGGATACTTTTTACATCAGTGAAAATCCCGATATCGTTTTACGCACACAAACATCATCTGTACAAGTACATGTGATGGAAGGCTCACAGCCACCTATTCGTACAATATCTCCGGGTCGGGTATATCGTAACGAAGCGATATCGGCTCGTGCCCATTGTCAATTTCATCAGGTAGAAGGTTTATACATTGATAAAAATGTTTCGTTTGTTGATCTGAAACAAACGCTCTTATATTTTTCAAAAGAAATGTTTGGAGAGGAAACTCAAATACGTTTGCGCCCTTCTTTTTTTCCATTTACAGAAATTAGTGCGGAGATGGATATCTCCTGTCCGTTCTGCAAAGGCGATGGTTGTAATATATGCAAAGGAGCAGGTTGGGTAGAAATTTTAGGTTGTGGAATGGTTGATCCGGCCGTACTGGATAATTGTAAGATCGATAGTAAACAATACAGTGGTTTTGCTTTTGGAATGGGTATTGAACGAATTGCGATGCTTAAATATCAGGTAAAAGATCTTCGATTGTTCTTTGAAAATGATCTGCGTTTTCTGAAACAATTTAAGTCAGTACTATAATATTTTAACCACATAGATGCATAGTTTGTTTTATTTAAAGTTTGTACAATAGAAGCGTAGCTCCAAACATAGGACTAATGTGTAAAAAATTATTCTTCTTTGTTTTGTCTTTTTTCTATGCCACCATTTGGTTTAATTTTTAACATGAACATGCAACGACTCCAACAAATTCAGGAAATGCTGAAAAGTGAACCGAACGATTCCTTCCTGAATTATGCATTGGCATTAGAGTTTGCTAAATCAAATGAAATTAATAAATCCATTGATCTGATCAATGCTTTACTGGAACGTGAACCAACATATCTTGGAGCATACTATCAATTGGGCCAATATTATGAACAAACTAATGATACGAAAATGGCTATGGATACCTATTCCAAAGGAATAGTCCTTGCGAAACAACAAAACAACAGAAAGGCAGAAAGCGAATTAAAGGAAGCTCTTTTTATTTTGCAGGATGGATAAAAAGCTAATTATCATCCCACGCACTTTCTCGACAAGCTCGAAATGACTGCGCGCTAGTCATTTCGAGCTTGTCGAGAAAGTGGGGAGCATAAAAAGGAAACATAACACTTTTCCAAAGTAACTAATTTTTAAATTTAAAACAGATGAACACAACAGTAAAAAATTTACAACCAACCGAATTGTGGAATCATTTCGATGACCTGAATGCAGTTCCAAGAGGTTCAAAAAAAGAAGAAAAAGTAATTGAGTTCATCAAAAATTTTGGTGAAAAACTTGGGCTAAAAACTATACAAGATGAAGTTGGGAATGTGATAATCTATAAGCCAGCTTCGGCCGGCATGGAAAAATTGACAACAATTGTTTTGCAAAGTCACCTGGACATGGTGCATCAAAAAAATGCAACCACCAATTTTAATTTCGATACACAGGGAATTGAAATGATCGTTGATGGTGATTGGGTAAAGGCGGATGGCACAACGCTTGGCGCAGATAATGGTATTGGTGTTGCGTCCATCATGACGATACTTGCATCGAAAACAATTCCTCATCCTGCTATTGAAGCCTTGTTTACCATTGATGAAGAAACAGGAATGACCGGAGCTTTAAATTTAAAAGGCGGATTGTTGGATGCAAAAATATTATTGAATTTAGATACCGAAGATGACGATGAGTTAACTATCGGATGTGCCGGAGGAGTTGATGTTACAGCCACATTAAGTTATGAGCAGGAAAATGCAGGTGCAAATTCAAAAGCATTTCGTATCACATTAAATGGTTTAACAGGCGGACATTCAGGAATGGATATTCATCGCGGAAGAGGCAATGCAAACAAGTTGATGAACCGGATTTTATCACAAGCAACAGAACAATTTGGGTTACGAATCAGCATCATTGATGGAGGAAGTTTGCGCAATGCCATTCCTCGCGAATCATTTGCTGAAGTGGTGGTTGAAGAAAAGAATGTTGCAGCATTCACAGCATTTGTTTCTGCACAGGAACAGATTTTAAAAGCCGAACATAACACAACTGATCCTAATTTAAAATTAACTGTCGCAACAATTAGCACTCCTGTAAAAGTTCTCTCATTACCATTTCAAAAAAAATTGATACGGGCCATTTATGCTTGTCCGAATGGTATTTACAGGATGAGTCCGGATATAGCAGGGCTTGTTCAAACATCAAACAATGTTGCTCGCATATTGGTACAAGATGGAAATCTTTCTATTCAATGTTTAACACGCAGTGCCGTGGATAGCGAAAAAATGGATCTTGCAAATGCCATCAAATCGGCTTTTGAATTAGCAGATGCTTCTGTGACTTTTGCAGGTTCTTATCCCGGCTGGGCACCAAAGCCGGATGCTGCTATTGTAAAATTGATGAGCGATTTATACTTCGAACGTTACAAAGAAAAAGCAAAAGTTAATGCATGCCATGCAGGATTAGAGTGTGGGATTTTAGGAACCAATTACCCCGATATGGAAATGGTTTCCTTTGGACCCAACATTCGTGGAGCACATTCACCGGATGAAAAAGTTCAGATCTCTTCCGTACAAAAGTATTGGGAGTTTTTATTGGAAACTTTGAAGCGGATACCGAGCAAGAATTAATTGAAGATTTGACAATGCCCTGTTGGTGATAACACCAACAGGGGTAATAAAGGATACCAGTAAAGAATTAGTTGGAAGCCGCAAACGGATTTGGATTTGCAATCCCAACTACTAAGTTTCAGATTTTAAATCATCTGCTCCGTGTCCCCCTACTAGTCCTCGTTTGCAACGAGGACATACGAAACCAGCGTCTGTGACGCAATCGCTACTGAAACAAAAAACCTACCACTGGATAAATAAGTTGACCACTTTTGAAAATACCTGACTCTTTTTTTTTGGAAGAGGAAAAAATTCTATTCCTTTACTTCAAAGACTAAATCCAAGCTTTATGTCTCCATCTCAAATTTTTAAAATAAATAAACCGTTGATACTATGTTTTTTTATTATCCATTTCAGTAGTATCTCATTTGCGCAAGACAGTCTAAAATCAATAAAAGTTTCTTATAATTTTATTCAGGGACTTATCAATGAACATTCGGTATATATTGATATAAGTCCTTTTAAACATCATTCTTTTGGCTTTAGTATTGGAAAAATATATGACAATCCGCTTGTTGACGGACTTTGGTTATCCCCTACACAAAACTTGTATCCCGGGACTGTATATCGTGGAAAAATATACAGGATCAAATACTCCTACGTTTTTATGAAAAGCCGATCCTTTGATTGTTATTTAGGGGCTCAATACGTAAACAAGAATATGTATTATAACAATAAAGTGTTCAGAGATGGTGGTGATACACATGTTGAATATTGGAGAAATGAAAAGGCGACTGTATTTGGTTTTGATATTGTTTCGGGAATAAATTTGTATGCAAATTTGAATAAACATTTCTCATTATTATGTAATGTCTATTCTGGTATTGGATGGAGAGAACGACATCGGACAATTGAAACGTATGATATAAAATGGTATGGTGGTTCTTATTATAATGTGAACCCACCTAGCTTAGGGAATGAAACAAAAATTCAACACTTTTGGCTTCCGGTGTTAGGAGTGAAATTTGGATTACAATTTCGTATTTGATTAGTGATTAAAAGTTCAGATTTGCTCTAGTAGTATCGTATAAAGTGAGTATTGCAGGAGTTATTTCACCTGAATTTTGCGGAAGAAAAAAATTAAGCAATAAGTTTATTTGTGAAATAACAAAGCAAAGATCAAACAGAATGGACCGAGAGACTTCGCTCCAACGGTAAATAAGTTAATACTATTACTAATATGATGTTCAATCTTGCGCGCAGAAACAAGTACACGTATTACATTATATTGATAATTTTTTTAGCTTATTTTTTCAGACTTTTTTTCGGACTAAATTTTGAATTTTGGTTTGTAGATAATGTACAGATATATTTAATAGGATTAAAGTATTACACAACCGGATTGTGGCCTTATTGGGGGCCAGACGTTGTTCATACTCAGTCTTCAATTCCCGGGGCGCTTCAAGGTTTGTTAGTTGGATTACCTTTTTATATTGTTGCTATACCGGAGGCACCAACTATTTTTCTTAACATAGTAACGCTTTTCTCCTTTTCCTTCTTTGGGTGGTATCTGTCAAGGAGAATTCCTTCAATACCATTACATATAATTCTAATTTGGTTGCTGACAATTCCTTCGGCAATGTATTATTCAACAACAGTTCAGAATCCTTCATATGTCATCATTGGTGCAGTATTTTTTTTTATTTCTGTTTTTGAAATATTTCCTTTTTATCCACAAAAAATAATACCTCCTAAAACGCTCTTTTTCTTGCTGAGCTTTTCCTTACTTTGGATATACCAGCTTCATATGTCCTGGGTTCTGCTACTCCCTTACATTGTTTTATGCTTTTATTTTAAGTACAAAGAAAGTAAGCAAATAACTTTTTTAGCAATTCCCTTTTTGTATTTCATCATGGGGGCCACAATTTGTTTCAGCACATTACTTCCAACATTAATTCAATTTAACGAAGCATCTTCTCAAGCACTTAAAGAAAATATTTCTTTAAATTTTTCAAATATCACCAAGGTTTTTGATATTATTTTCAAGTTTCTTTCTTTTTCCACATTTGACGTTGAATCATTTATTCCATATAAATCGATAAAAGATCCACGTGTTACATGGTTTTTGTCAAACTATTTTTGGGTAATTCCATTGGCAGTATTTTTATTTATTACCAGAGTAGCTCAATTTATTTATCTGGTTTATTCATTCTTGAGCAATAGAAAATATCCAAACTGGAATAAGGTTCAGGTATTTTTGATTTTCACTATTTGTTTGATATGGTTTAGTTTTTTATTTGCCGATCACTTACCAAATTCTTATAAATTTTATCTCGTTATGCCAATCTCAATATGGTATTCATTACAGGTATATCAATATTTTTATAATACTAAAAAAGGGAAAATATTTTCTCATGTCTTTTTACTATCAGGAATAATATTTTATTTTTTTGTGATCCTTCTGAACAATAAACTGGATATGTCACTGTATTCAAATAAAGCAATTATTGAAAAGGCAATAATGGAAAAAGACTATACTTATGTTGGAATTAGAAGAATTTCTGCGGAGAGTATGCTGCAAAATAAAAAAATATGGAAGGAGTCGGTTTTAATAGATTCTTTAATTTATGAAACCAATTTGGAATATGATAATGAATACGATTTGCCTCAAAATATCAGTTCAAAATTGAGTTATTCGGGCAAGTACTCCTGTAAAATTGATAGTATTCAACCTTTCAGCATTGCATTTGAAAAAATACTAAAACCAGATACCGTTTTCGAAAAAGTAAATATCTCTTTGTGGATGTATTCAAAATATGAAACAGATGCGCTTATTGTAATTTCTTTGGATGATAAGGACAAAAATATTTATTATAATTCGCTACCAATTACATATAATCCTTTAGAATTGCCTCAATGGCACCATATTTCGGGAAGCATAAATTTACCAACTAAAATTATTTCAACGTTGCAATCAAATTTAAAAATTTATGTTTGGTATCCTAAAAAAATAAATAAGGTGATTTATATCGACAATATAAAAATAGTATTTATAAAAAAGATCCTGCAAAAAGCTTAAGCTTTTTGCAGGATCTTTTTTGTTTTATACACTCTTAAATAGTAAAATTAATTCCTTGCGCCAAAGGCAATGAAGTTCCGTAATTAATAGTATTTGTTTGTCTGCGCATGTATGCTTTCCAGGCATCAGAGCCTGACTCACGCCCTCCACCGGTTTCTTTTTCTCCACCAAATGCACCACCAATTTCTGCTCCTGATGTTCCGATGTTTACGTTTGCAATGCCACAATCAGAACCTGCCTGTGATAAGAACAGTTCCATTTCACGGATGTTGCTTGTGAAGATGGCTGACGATAACCCTTGAGGAACGCCATTTTGCATCGCAATAGCTTCTTCAACTGTTTTGTATTTCATTACATAAAGTATCGGAGCAAATGTTTCTTCCTGAACAATATGATATTCGTTTTTTGCTTCAATGATGCAAGGTTTTACATAACATCCGCTTTCATAACCTTCTCCGGTTAATACGCCTCCTTCAACAAGTATTTTAGCGCCTTCGTTTTTTGCTTTTTCTATCGCATTTAAATAATCCTGTGTGGCATTTTTATCGATCAATGGACCAACATGATTGTTTGAATCCAATGGGTTTCCTATTTTCAACTGGCCGTATGCATTTTTTAAAACTGCAATTGTTTTATCGTAAATGCTTTCATGAATAATTAATCTTCGTGTGGAGGTGCAACGCTGGCCGGCTGTTCCTACAGCACCAAACACAGCTCCTACACAAACCATGGATAGATCAGCATGTTCAGAAACAATGATGGCATTGTTACCGCCTAATTCCAAAATTGTATTTCCAAAACGTTCAGCAACAGTTTTTGATACATGTCTTCCAATACGAGTTGAGCCTGTGAAAGAAACCAGTGGAATACGTTTATCGTTATTTATTAGATCTCCTGATTCATTACCAATAACAAGACAACTAACACCTTCCGGTACATGATTTTTCTTTAATACATCAGCAATAATATTCTGACAAGCAATTGCACACAATGGCGTTTTTGAACTTGGTTTCCATATACAAACATCTCCACAAACCCATGCTAAAGCAGCATTCCAGCTCCATACAGCAACCGGAAAATTAAACGCAGAAATAATCCCAACAACACCAAATGGGTGCCATTGCTCATACATGCGGTGCATCGGGCGTTCGCTGTGCATTGTTAAACCGTATAGCTGACGGGATAAACCAACTGCGAAATCGCAAATGTCGATCATCTCTTGTACTTCACCATAACCTTCCTGAAGACTTTTTCCCATTTCATAAGAAACTAATTTCCCTAATGGCTCTTTGTATTTACGTAATTCATCACCGATCTGACGAACAATTTCTCCACGTTTCGGTGCTGGCATCAAGCGCCAGGTTTTAAATGCTTCTTCAGCAGTAGCCATCACATTTTTGTAATCTTCAGCAGTAGCTGCATTGATGCTACCTATCAATTGGCCATCGACAGGAGAATAGGAATCTATTTTTTTACCAGTTGTTGTTATGTGTTTTAATCCGGTAGAAGCACCGTAATTAGTTTCTTTGATTCCAAGTTGTTTTAATACTTCAGAAATTCCGAAAGCATTTGCAGTTAATGTTGTTGACATGAGATTTTGTTTTTTGATTAATGGGATAGCAAATTTAGTAAAAAACGATGGCCTTTAAATTCTTTTTAGACGAATTTTGAAATTGTGTTGCCAGGACTCATAAACAGCTTGTTATACTAATCCAACACGACTTAATGAATTTCACGACACCGCCCAAAATAATTGATATTATTTCTCTTTGGGAGGATTTATAATTACAGCAAGTTTTGATGCAATAGATGATGCAATAGGAGTAAACGTTGAGGAAACAATTTTTTTCGGATTGTTTTCCTTTGAAGAGAAAGTAGAAGTGGCTAAACCTGCAGAAATTGTTTTTCCGGTTTTATCAAGGATGGAATAATGTACTGCTACTTGTCGCTGATATGTGTCTGAAGAAATATCGTAGGAATTCATCATAGTAGTGATATCCAGCTCATTCACAAAAACAAAATACTCCACTTTATATTTATTATTTAAATAATTCAATACTTCCAAATTGGGAAGTTTTGTATTCATAAATTTTTTATCATTATTTATTTCAACAGCAACTTGTCCGTTTTTTATTCCTTCTTGTTTTTTTGTTGGCGCTGTTGCTGAGCTTGGTTGTGTAACCGGATCGTATGATAAATTGCTTGAAAGGTAAGTATATTCAAGGTCTTTGGTCATTTTTGTTGAATCGGAATAAAAAGAAACAACCGGTGCAATGCTTTGTAACTTAAGTTTTAGTTGTGCATCTAATTGATGCCGGAAGTTTTCGCGGATCTGATTAAAGTTCCATTTGGTTTGCTGATTTACTTTTTGATCGATCTCGCTCATATAAAGTTTAGGCTCAAAGGGAACAAGCATTATTTTCCCTGTTTGAGTGGACCCAGAAGTGGTGGTAGTGCGTGTCCCTTCTTGAGCCTTTATCAAAAAAGGCAAAAGAAAAAACACAGAAAAAAAATGAATATACTTTTTAAAACGGATCATTTATTGTTTTCAATAATTTTTCAATTCTTCTTTTTTTACCTCTACTTTATGTTGATCATTTATTTGCTAAACAATCGGACAATATCGTTTCCATTGGCATACAACAACAGTGCCAGCAACAAAAGCATTCCTGCATATTGTGCATACTCCATTATTTTTTCATTTGGTTTTCTGCCGGTGATCACTTCATAAAGTAAAAACATAACATGACCACCATCTAATGCAGGTATTGGTAATACATTCATAATAGCCAATACGATACTTAAAAATGCAGTGAATCCCCAAAATCGCTCCCAATCCCATGTGGTGCTGTATGCTTTACCAATGGTCATAAAGCCACCAATTTGTTTATGTGCACCCTTTACTGTAAAGATGACTTTCATTTGTTTCAGATAATCATCAAACGTATCATGCGCCTTATGAATACCTGCCGGGAAAGCTGCCAGAAATCCATATTGAATGGTGTCCATTTTAAAAAAAGAAGAAGGGTTTTTTGGTAAAAATCCTATCATTCCATTGCCATTAACCGGAGTTCTGATCGTCATGGTATCGTTGTTTCTTACCAGAACAATGTTTGCAACGGTGTAAGGGTTTTGTCTTAGAACTCTTGTTACCTCATCATGAAAACGTGTTGGTTGATCATTGATCGAAATAATCTTATCTCCTTTTTTAATTCCAACCCTGGCTGCCGGTTCGGTTGGAAGAAGAGAGTCAACAATACAAGGGAAACGAGGAGCGATCAACATTGTTTTTCCTGCTCCTTCAATCATTTTAATGATGTTATCTTCTGTAACAGGAATATCGAGTTTTTTCCCTTCCCGTTCAACTTGAATGCTGTGGGTTTCATCCAATAAGATCACTTTTTGAATTTTATTGAAATTCGGAACTTCAATATTGTTCACCGAAAGGATCTTATCTCCGTTTTTTAATCCCATATCCATTCCCAAACTATCCACTGCAATTCCATAAGTAGCATTTTGAGTGGGCAAATATTCTTCGCCCCAGGCAAACAAAACCATGGCATAAATCAGGATCCCTAAAACTGCATTTACCGTAACACCGCCAAGCATAATTATCAAACGTTGCCAAGCTGGTTTTGAACGAAACTCCCAGTCTTGCGGAGGCAATTTCATTTGCTCCTTATCCATGGATTCATCGATCATTCCGGAGATTTTTACATAACCTCCCAGTGGCAACCAGCCAATACCATATTCGGTTCCACCCTTTTTAAACTTGAATAACGAAAACCAGGGATCAAAGAATAAATAAAATTTTTCTACTCTGGTCTTAAATAATTTTGCCGGTACAAAATGTCCCATTTCGTGCAAAACAATAAGGATAGATAAGCTTAAAATAAATTGTGCTACTTGTGTTAATACTTCCATTTTTTTTATTTGTAGAATTATTGAATTTTAGTTTGAAGATTTTTTTACTTCTGCTAAAAATCCAGTTGATTATTGATTATTAATTTCTTTTTTTATTGTTTCGTTCGTCAAAAACTATGCACTTTCAGTTTCTATAATTTTTTTAACGTTTTTTTTGTCATTTTGAGAGCAGCGAAAAATCTTGCTTCCCGATTAGCAAGATGCTTCATTTTATTCAGCATGACAAAAAATTTCATTCTTTGTTTAAACCTCCGTACTTTCAGGTGCAGAGCGGTTTAGTCTGAAATTCTAAAAATCAAGAATTCAAAAATTGCAATGCAAATCGTCTGGTTTCTTTATCTGTTTCAACATAATCCTCATAGCTTGGCTTTGCAATAAAATCAATAGTTTGCAAACACTTTTCAACCAGATCACTCATTTGTAAAAATCCAATTTTGTCATTTAAAAATGCGCTAACGGCTATTTCGTTTGCTGCATTTAAAACACAGGGAGAGTTACCGCCTTTGTTCATCGCTTCAAAAGCGAGTGCAAGATTACGAAATGTTTTTGTATCGGCTTGCTCAAATGTGAGTTGCGGATTGTTAAAAAAACTAAAACGCGGGAAATCCGATCTCATCCGATTGGGGTAACCCAATGCATATTGAATCGGTAATTTCATATCAGGTAAACCCATTTGAGCCTTCATGCTTCCATCTGCAAATTGAACTAAAGAATGAACAATGCTTTGAGGATGCACAATTACATCAATCTGTTCGGGCTTCAAGCCAAACAACCATTTTGCTTCTATCACTTCCAACCCTTTATTCATCAATGATGCAGAATCAATCGTGATTTTTGCGCCCATCTCCCAATTAGGATGTTTTAAGGCTTGCTCCTTTTTTACAGTAGCTAAAAAATTTTTATCTTTTCCTCTGAATGGACCACCGGAAGCGGTTAAATAGATTTTTTCAATCGGATTATGAAACTCCCCGGCCAGGCATTGAAAAATGGCGGAGTGCTCTGAATCAACAGGGTAAAGATTTACGCCTTTTTCTTTTGCAAGTGTTGTAACAATATCGCCTGCCACAACCAATGTTTCTTTATTCGCTAAAGCTATTTGTTTACCTGCTTTAATTGCTGAAATGGTTGATTCTAATCCGGCATAGCCAACAATGGCGGCTAGCACCATGTTAATAGTGTCCATCTGAACAATTTCTGTAATTGCTTTATTTCCTGCAAAGACCTTTATATCATGCGGTTGAAGTGCTTCTTTCACATACGTGTATTTGCTTTCATCGGCAATCACAACAGCATTGGGATTAAATTCAACAGCTTGTTTAATAAGCAGATCAGCATTGCCATTACCGGTTAACACCTCCACAACAAACGAATCCGGATTGGCGCGAATAACATCCAATGCCTGAGTCCCAATAGAACCGGTGCTTCCAAGTATTGCTATGTGTTTTTTGTCTGACATATTTTTGCCACAAAGGCGCTAAGGCGCAAAGTTTTTATTTTTTTATCTGTTTAATCCATTTCTGCCTGTGTTCCAACTTTTTGCAAACATAGATTCTTCCTTTTTTTACACTCCCCTAAACCATCTCAAGAGAGGAATAGAGCCATTTTAAATCATATAATTGGCCACCAAAATTCATTTGACTTTTTCAAAATTTTTCAAAACAAGCAGTTTGAGAAAATCATTTTTCATCTTAAAAATCGTATAAAATCCGCGTACCAATACCACACAGATTTGTACATTCGTACTAATTCGGTATTCGTAACCTCAAAAGACCATATAATCCTGCGGATCAATAGCGCTTCCATTATACCACAACTCAAAATGTAAATGTGGTCCGGTGGTTTGTTCGCCCGAATTACCTATAATAGCAATCGGTTCACCCGCTTTTACATAATCCCCCACTTTTTTTAATAATACAGAGTTGTGTTTATATACTGAAATTAAGTTGTTGCTATGCTGAACAGTAATGGTATATCCTGTTTCCGAAGACCATGTTGCAAGAATCACGGTGCCATCCAGCGTTACTTTAATAGCTTCATTTTCAGGGCCCACCACATCAACTCCAAAATGCTGTTCGCTTGTTTTATAGGAGCTGGAAATAACACCTTTCAAGGGTGTAAAAAAGAAAAAGTTGCTGATACCACTTTTGTTTGTTTCTGTTCCATAAGCAAGACTATATTGGTCTTCGGACTCAATGTTTTTTTTGAGGGCATCTTCTTTGGCAGAAGCATTTACATTTAATTTATTGAAATTTTTGTTTTTGTCGGGACGGTTTTGAGTGCTGTCGGTCTTAAAATTTCCCTTTAAAACGTTTGTAATATTCACCATAAAAGCATTTCGTTCAATAAGCGCTTGTTCTAACGAATCACTTTTTAAAGTAAGGCGAATCAGGTCTCTCCTTACTCCAACATCTGCATATCCGGGAATATACTCCCGCAATGGGGTAAAAGCAATAAGGGAGGTAACAAACATGATCATCAGGATAGTTAGTGATCCCACCAAAATCACCAATCCGAAAGGAGTAAGACGTAAAGAGATTTTTTCCTCAAACGTATCATCATTCATCACTACCAATCGATAGCGATGATGTAAACGTTGAAGAAATTTACTTTTATTGTCTTTTTGTTCGGCCATATGACTTGCAAATATCGGTAAATTTTTTGGTAGGCTACTCCATAATTAAAATGACCGGGGAGCGAATAATTATTATTTATAAGGTTTTTTCCCAAAAAATAAAATATTTTTGTGTTTTCACAGTTATAAGGTGTTATTCTTTTAACAGAATTGAAGAATTTGTAATTGCGCGTTATAAGTGCAAATAGAAAATAATGAATGAAAAATAAAACATTTTTTTACACCCGATTAATTTTTTTATACTTCTTTTTGCTGGTCATTGGTGCATGTAAAACTACAAAAAACACCTTTATGCATCGCGGTTGGCACAATATGAATGCTCGCTATAATGGATACTATTACTCCAAAGAAAACATAAAGGAATCAGTTAAAAAAGTAGAAAAGGCCAGCAAGGACGATTTCACAAAAATAATCCCTCTTTTCATTATTACAACAAACGAAAATGCAAAAAGCTATTATAGCGACTTTGACAAAACCATTAAAAAATCATCAACCGTAATTCAAAGACATGCCATAACAAATAAAAAAACGAAGGAAGAAATTCCAAATGCGTGTCGCTGGATTGATGAAAATTATATGCTTATTGGAAAGGCTCATTTTTATAAGCGCGATTTTTTTTCTGCATTAGAAGCGTTTGAATATGTTTCTAAAAAATATCCAAATCCGGAAGCTAAATATGGCGCAATGCTATGGATGATCAGAACGAATAACGAAATTGGAAGTCTTTCGCAATCAGAGCCCATTGTTGATGAATTAAGAAATGCCAAAGATTTCCCTACAGATAGGGAATATCAACAACAGTTGGCTTCCTATTCTGCTGATTATTTTATTAAACGCCAGGATTATTCACCTGCAATTAAACAGTTGACCAAAGCTGTTGCATTTACAAAAAACAAACCTACACGTGCTCGTTTTACTTATGTGTTAGCACAATTATATGAAAAGGAAGGGGATACAAAAAAGGCTTCCATGTATTATGGAATGGTTCCAAAGCTTCATCCTCCTTATGAAATGGTTTTTAATTCACAGATCAATCATGCCAAGTTATTTGACCCGGAATCAGGAGATACTAAAGGAATAAAAAGGCGATTGAATCGTATGCTGAAAGACGATAAGAATATTGAATACCGCGATCAGATCTATTATACATTAGCAGAAATTGCATACAAAGAAAAAGAAACACCTTTGGCACTTGATTATTTAAATAAATCAATTAGGGCAAGTGTTTCGAACCTTACTCAAAAATCATTATCGTATTTGAAACGTGCTGATATTTATTTTGAAAGACCTGATTACAAAGCGGCTCAAGCAAATTACGATAGCACAATGACATTTTTGCCAAAAGATTATCCAGACTATAGTTTGATCGAAGCAAAAAAGAAGAGCTTAACATCATTGGTTATAAACCTTAATACCATTGCTCTTGAAGATAGTTTGCAGGTATTGGCTAAACTGGATGAGAAAGGGAGAGATGCGGTTATCGAAAAAATGATCGCTAAAATTGAAGAAGAAGAAAAACAAAAAGAAGAAGAAAAACAAAATCAACTACTGCTGCAGCAACAAAATCAAACAGCGACTAATACTGCTATACAACCTTCAAGTTCCTGGTACTTTTATAACCCGACTACGGTAAATTTTGGAGTGGCAGAGTTTACAAAAAAATGGGGAAGCAGAAAGCCGGAAGACAATTGGCGCAGAAGTGAAAAAGATCAGGTGATGGCTGGTAATGTTTTTGAGGAAAACGGAAACGAGGCCGATTCAACCGAAAATAATGCAAATGCAGCCAATGGAAAAGGGACATCAAAAAATAAAAAGGATAAAAATTATTATTTAAAAAACATTCCATTAACCCCGGATGCGATCGCAAAATCGAATCAAAAAATTGTAGAGGCCTATTATAATGTTGGATCTATTTATAAAGAGCAATTATTAAATAATGCCAAATCGGTTGAGGCGCTTGAAGAGTTGTTGAGACGTTTTCCTGAGAACAAATACAAATTAGCGTCTTATTACCAGTTGTATCGCACGTATCTGGCAATGAACAATAAAACAAAATCAGATTATTATAAAAACCTGATCCTGAATAATTATCCCGATACAGAATATGCAAAAATTATTACTAATCCCGATTTTGCAAAAGATATTGTTGCTAATAAGAGCCAGGTAGAAAAATTCTATACCGAAACCTATCAACTATATTCAGAAGCAAATTATTTACAGGCACTTGCCAATTGTAAAAAGGCGGATACATTGTATTCGAAAAATTACCTGATGCCACAATTTGCTTTTATCAAAGCATTGTGTATTGGAAGAACACAGGATATAAATGCATTTGAGGCAGCATTAACACAAGTGGTCATAAAATATCCTAAAGAGCCTGTAAAAGATAAAGCACAGGAAATGCTTGATCTGATCAAAAAACAGAAAACTCCTGTTGCTCCGGGCACAGAACCAACGGATACTGTTAAAAAGGAAAAAACGAATTTTATTTTTAAAGAAACCGGTGAATATTACTGGGTTGCCATCGTTGAAAACGGGAAAGGCGACATTAATAAATTCAAAATTAAACTTTCTGATGCCAACTCCGAATCCTTTAGTATGGAAGATCTAACTATTTCAAGCGTCTTTTTGGATATTAATCACCAGCTTATAAGTGTAAAAATGTTTGATGGCAAAGACAAAGCAATGAACTATTACAATTTTTACAAGGAAAATAAAACGGTATTCTCTGACTTGGAGGCAGGGACCTATCAATCATTTATTATTTCTGCCGAAAATTATTCCATTTTTTATAAGGATAAAAACATTGAAGAGTACCAGCAGTTTTTTACTCAAAATTTTAAATAAACGCTTGTTTTTTTAATTTTTTGGACTACTTTCGCTTAATAATTCATCAAAAACCAACAAAATGTTCCATAAAGCTATGTCGAAAAACAACTCTTTAGAAAACCCTTCTGTAAATCTTATTGGTGCAGGTACCATGATTGAAGGTGATATTACAACCAATGGCGATATTCGTATTGATGGTGCTTTAACAGGGTCGATCAATGTAAAAGGAAAATTGGTTGTTGGTGTTTCAGGAACTGTGGAAGGTGAAATTATTTGTCAGAATGCAGATGTTTCAGGAACAATAAAAGGAAAAATTGGAGTAGCGGAGCTGTTATCATTAAAAGCATCATCAAAACTAACAGGAGATATTATTACCAATAAAATTGCTGTTGAGCCGGGCGCTACATTCTCCGGTTCATGCAGTATGGGTGGAGTAATTAAAGATATTAAAGGTGAACGAACAGAAAAAACCCAACTTGCCGAAAAAACAGCTTAACAGTTATGCAAAATATTCTGTTATGGGTTTTCAAATGGCGGCTATTATTCTAATAGGTGTTTTTGGTGGTATAAAATTAGATGCCCTTTTAGGGTTAAAAAAGTTTCCTGTTTTTACCTTGTTGCTTTCCCTGTCTTCTGTATTTTTCGCAATGTATTATTTCATCAAAGATTTCATCAAAAAATAATATGGGCGTTTCTTTAAGACCTTTTTTTATTTCCCTTTTTTTATTTTCGTTGGCTGTCCTGGGGATACTGCTGTTATGGCAACATTATGCCTCTGCGCGATTCCAAACTAATTATTTTTGGATCATTTGGGCTTTTTTCGTTGGATCAACAGGACTTATTCATTTCATTTTAACAAAAGTTGCTGAACAAGACCCGAAAAAATTTGTGAATTATTTTATGGGAATAACTGCGTTAAAGCTTTTTGCATATTTAATAATTATTATGTTGTTTGGGCTATTAAACCGTGATCAGGCTGCTGGTTTTATTATTTGTTTTTTAATAAGCTATTTTTTATATACCATATTTGAGGTTGTTTCCTTGATGAAACACTTTAAAAAATAAACTTATCTGCTGTTTTTACTGGTTCGACTTCCGAAAAAGTTCATTCGTTTTAATTTTTCTATCTCTAAGATTTTCATTAAAATGCAGCATGTTTTTATGCATATAATATCTTCAAAAAAACCTTCCATTTTTTTTAAAATGTTGGTTTAATTGCCTAAGTTTGCACCCGAAATTGAAAAACCGGGTAACCTATTTCGTGCAATGACTAATAAAATCAATATATTCAAGCGAATTTCACTATTCCTGATCGTCCTTTTTACAACTTTTTCGGCTTTTGCATATGAGCCAATTGAAAAAGAGAAAAACAATGTTGTTGATCCTCCTGAAACAGGGAAGTCAACAGAGGAAAAATCTGAAAAATTTAATGCCGGTGAATTGATCATTGATCACATCACCGATTCTCACGAATGGCATATTGCCGGACATTTAGCCTTGCCCCTCCCAATTATTCTTTATTCTTCCGAAAAAGGATTAAGTGTTTTTCTTTCAAACAAATTTGAAGGTGGAGAAGAATATAATGGGTACAAGCTTCAAAAAAATGAAATAGTTGCTGTTGATGAAGATGGTGTAATAGATGAAAAGGCTACCGCAAAACTTTGGGATGTATCTATCACTAAAAATGTAGCATCCATGTTTGTTAGCATTGCATTAATGCTTTGGATGTTTATTTCAGTCGCAAATAAATACAAGAAAAATCCGGGAAAAGCGCCAAAAGGTATGCAATCGTTGTTAGAGCCATTGATCATTTTTGTAAGGGATGATATTGCAAAATCAGCAATAGGCGAAAAAAAATATAAAAGATACCTTCCGTTTTTACTTACTGTTTTTTTCTTTATCTGGATAAATAATTTATTGGGTCTTATTCCGGTTTTGCCCGGTGGAGCAAATGTAACAGGTAACATAGCTATCGGGATGACACTTGCTGTTATGGTTTTTGTAATAACATTACTAACCGCTAACTGGAACTACTGGAGACACATCATTGCAATGCCGGGTGTCCCTTTTGGAGTTTTGTTCATTCTTACTCCCATCGAAATATTTGGTATGTTCCTGAAACCAATGGTATTGATGATACGACTTTTTGCAAACATGCTTGCCGGTCACATCATTGCTTTATCTTTCTTTTGTTTGATCTTTATTTTTGCTGAAATGAACCCGGCTGTAGGTTGGGGAGTTTCTATATTCTCCGTTGCATTTACCATTTTTATGGGAATGTTGGAGTTGTTAGTAGCATTTTTACAAGCATACGTTTTTACATTACTTTCTGCAATGTATTTTGGTTCAGCAATAGATGAAGGTCACGATCCAAACAATCATGTGGATGATCATGCAACAGACAGAAATTTTTAAATAAAAATATTTTCTGTTGAGTTCCTCTGGCAACAGTCAACAAATAAAAATTCAGAGGAGAATAAAAACAAAATAATATGTTATCATCAATTTTATTAGAAGCAGTTCCAAACATCGGTATTGGATACGGAGTTGCTGCTCTTGGTGCAGGTTTAGCTGCAGTAGGTGCCGGACTTGGAATCGGCCGTATCGGTGGAAGTGCATTGGAGTCAATCGCACGTCAGCCGGAGGCTATCAACGACATCCGTTCAAACATGATCTTGACGGCTGCTCTTGTTGAGGGTGCTGCGTTCTTCGCAATGGTAATCGGACTTCTTGTTATTTTCTTGAAGTAATCCGGGAACAAATTATCTGTAAGCAACGGTTGGTTGCTTACAGATTTTTAAAATGTAACAAACCTTGAAATTTTTGAACTTTAAACTTTAAACTCAATAACATGGAATTAGTAAAACCCGCATTTGGTCTTATATTTTGGATGTGTGTGTCATTCGGTCTTATTTTATTCATCCTGAAAAAGTTTGCCTGGAAACCGGTCCTTAACATGTTAAGTGAACGTGAAGAATCCATACAAACAGCATTGGATGCTGCCGAAAAGGCTAAAACAGAAATGCGGTTAATGAAATCGGATAATGAGCGAATCTTAAATGAAGCAAGAGCTGAACGCGATGCTTTATTAAAAGATGCACGCGAGATCAGAGAAAAAATGATTTCAGAATCAAAAGGATTAGCAACAAAAGAGGGGGAGCGCATGCTAAAATCTGCTCGTGAAAATATCCAAAATGAAAAAATGGCTGCTATTTCTGAATTGAAAAATCAGGTTGCCGTACTTTCTATTGAAATTGCTGAAAAGATCTTGAAAGCTGAATTATCAAGTGATGAAAAGCAAAAAGCATTGGTAAAAAATTTATTACAGGACATTAATCTTAACTAGATATGAGATTTTAGATATGAGATTTTAGAAACCACATCTCATATCTCACATCTTCCGTCTCAATACTCAAACAATGCAAGGAACAAGAGTAGCATCTCGGTACGCAAAATCATTCATCGATCTTACCATGGAGCAAGGTGTGTTTGAAGAAGCTCATAAGGATATGCAATACGTTTCGGATGTGTGTGCATCAAATAGCGATTTCGTAATATTCTTAAAAAGTCCCATCATCAAAACAGATAAAAAACAAGCTGTTTTGAAAGAGTTGTTCAGTGGAAAATTGAATAAAGTTACAGATGCATATATTCAATTGATCACCGCTAAAAAACGTGAAATTTATCTGGCAGAAATTGCTAATGAGTTTATTAATCAATACAAAGAGAAGAAAAAAATATTAACGGCTGTTGTTACCACGGCAAATGGAATTGATGATGTGATTCGCAAAAAAGTGATGGAGATCGTTAAAGGAGTGAGCACAAGCGAAGTGGTATTGCAAGAGAAAATTGATGCAAGTATTATCGGTGGATTTATTATTCGTGTTGGCGATAAACAAGTAGATGCAAGTATTGCACGCAAAATAAACCGATTAAAACAAACATTTAAAGAAAATCCGTATTTAAAAGAACTTTAGCAGATAATAGATACAAATATGACAAAAACAACATTTATTTCAATCATATTCATTTCAGCTGTTCTGAGTACGATGTCATGTAAAAAGAAAGACGATCCGGCACCAGCCGCTTCAGGTCCAACAACACCTGCAACATTAACTATCAACTCCAGCTATCAGGCATCTTTTTCATTAGACGGCACCGCAATTTCGTATATTCAAAGTAATCCCGATTTTAGTCTTAGTTATGGTGCGGGCGGTTCTATTGGTTCAGGAGGTTCCCCAACTAACAGGGAGTTTAATGCGTCAGCAGGATTACAAAGTACGAATGCGGCTATTACAATAACAAAAGGAACATTAACGGTCGTAGCAGGTGGTTATCCAAGCAACTCCGAATTTTTAGCTTTTTTCCCTGCTGGAGCGGTAGGTTATGCCCCAGCTACAAGTGGTAGTCATAATGGCATCGTTGTTTCCTATTGGGATGGCACCACGAATTGGACAAGTGATAATGGAACAGCAGATCAAACAGGGTCAGTGTTTAATTTTGTTGCCACTAAAAATGTTGCCAATCCTCAGGATTATGACGTAAAATTTTATGCAACTTTTAATTGTAAGTTGTATGATGGAGCAGGCAATATGAAAACACTTACAAATGGAAATTTTATTGGAGATTTTGCAAATATTTAATAATTAATTTTAATTAAAACAAAATGGCAGAAGTAAAACCAGCAGAAGTATCTGCAATATTAAGACAACAATTATCAGGTTTTAAATCAGAACAGGAATTAGAAGAAGTGGGTACCGTATTGCAAGTAGGTGATGGTATCGCTCGTATTTATGGTCTTTCAAAAGTTCAATCTGGTGAGTTGATTGAATTTACAAGCGGCTTAAAAGGTATCGTATTAAATCTTGAAGAAGATAACGTAGGTGCGGTGGTATTAGGTTCTTCCAATGAGATCAAAGAAGGGGATATTGTAAAACGTACCGGAAAAATTGCTTCCTTACAAGTAGGAGAAGGAATGTTGGGTCGCGTGGTTGATACAATGGGAAACCCGATAGATGGTAAAGGTCCGATCACCGGAACATTATATGAAATGCCATTGGAGCGTAAAGCACCGGGTGTTATTTTCCGTCAACCGGTAAGTGAGCCATTACAAACAGGTTTGAAAGCTGTTGATGCGATGATTCCTATCGGTCGCGGACAACGTGAGTTGATCATTGGTGATCGTCAGACGGGAAAAACGGCTGTAGCAATTGATACCATCATTAATCAAAAAGAATTTTACGAAGCAGGAAAGCCTGTATATTGTATATATGTAGCTATCGGACAAAAAGGTTCAACAGTAGCAAACATTCAACGTGTATTGGAAGAAAATGGTGCAATGCCTTATTCGGTTATTGTTTCTGCAACAGCTTCTGATCCTGCTCCAATGCAATTTTACGCTCCTTTTGCAGGTGCAGCAATTGGTGAATTTTTCAGAGATTCCGGTCGTCCGGCATTGATCGTTTATGATGATTTATCAAAACAAGCAGTTGCATACCGCGAGGTTTCCTTATTATTACGCAGACCTCCGGGACGTGAAGCATATCCGGGAGACGTATTTTACTTACATAGTCGTTTATTAGAGCGTGCTGCCAAGATCAATGCGAATGATGACATTGCAAAAAACATGAACGACCTTCCTGAATCAATCAAAGGGATTGTTAAAGGTGGCGGATCATTAACCGCTTTGCCAATCATTGAAACACAAGCAGGTGACGTTTCTGCATACATTCCAACAAATGTTATTTCGATCACTGATGGTCAGATCTTCCTGGAGTTGAACTTGTTTAACGCAGGTGTTCGTCCGGCTATCAACGTAGGTATTTCTGTATCACGTGTGGGTGGAAATGCTCAGATCAAATCAATGAAAAAAGTTGCCGGTACGTTAAAATTGGATCAGGCACAATACCGTGAATTAGAGGCATTCTCTAAATTTGGTTCTGACCTTGATGCAGCTACAAAATCGGTACTTGACAAAGGTTCACGCAACGTGGAAATTTTGAAACAGGGACAGTTTTCTCCAATGCGAGTGGAGCAACAGGTTGCAATTATCTATTGTGGTACAAAAGGTTTATTACAAGGTGTTGCAGTAAACAGGGTAAGAGAGTTTGAAGTAGAATATTTATCATTCTTGGAAGCAAAACACAAAGATGTGTTGAACGATCTAAAAGCAGGAAAATTCACAGATGAAATTACTTCTGTTTTAGAAAAAGTTGCAAAAGAACTAGCACCAGGGTTTAAAAAGTAAAATATAGAGATATTAGATGTGAGCATTGAGATTTTCTCACATCTGGCATCTCATATCTCATATCTCATAAAAATGGCAAATTTAAAAGAGGTTCGTAACCGCATAACATCTGTAAGTTCTACACAGCAAATCACCAGCGCCATGAAAATGGTAAGTGCTGCGAAATTGCGCAGGGCGCAGGATGCCATTGTTCAAATGCGACCTTATGCAAGCAAATTAAAAGAAATTTTAGAAAATTTAAGCGCAAGCTTAGATAGCTCAGAAGGTGTTTACTCCAAACAACGGGAAGTAAAAAATGTTTTGATCATCGCTATAACATCTAACCGTGGATTGTGTGGTGGATTTAATGCAAATGTGATAAAAGCAGCCGGAAAACTGGCACGCGAAGATTACAAAGGAAGCAAAGTTACGGTACTTGGAATAGGAAAAAAAGCACATGATTTTTTCAGAAAAACAGAATATGGTATCGTTGGTTCTGAATTACCGCATCGTTTACACGAATTGTTCGACAATTTAACATTTGCTCAGGTAGCTCCCGTTGCCGAAAAGATCATGAAAGTATTTGCTGATGGTATGTTTGACCGAATAGATCTGGTATATAACCAGTTTAAAAATGCAGCGGTGCAAATTACAACTGTAGAACAATTTTTACCAGTACAGGTTCCTGTAAAAGAAAAAAACGCAAAATCATACGATTACTTTTTTGAGCCAAGCAAAGAATTTATTGTTGCCGACTTAATTCCCCGCTCCTTAAAAACACAATTGTTTAAAGCAATGTTAGATTCGCATGCGGCAGAACATGGTGCACGTATGACATCGATGCACAAAGCAACAGATAATGCAGGTTCATTAATAAAAGAATTGAAATTAATGTATAACAAAGCTCGCCAGGCAGCAATTACAAACGAAATTTTGGAAATTGTTGGTGGTGCAGAAGCGTTGAACGGATAGAAGGCTACTCTTCTTGTTTTTCCTTTATGGGAGAAACAAAAAACTCTTTACTGAAAAGTAAGGAGTTTTTTTTGTTGGGACAATTGGTTGAAACCGAAAAAGGGTTCACATATTTTTTGTTACAAGCGCACAAAGATGGTGTTTGATTGTTTTTGTCATATATATGTCAAAATATGACATGTCATTTTTTTCTAAGATATTCGTAGTCGTACTTCAAATATTTTGGCGGTGAAATTTTGTTGATTAGCATTATTCCGTCATAAATTTTTCTAACGTTATTTTCTTCCCGAGTATTATCACCTTCCCATCCTGTCATTTTTGATTTTTCAAACATCCAAGAGTTCCCATCGCATTTTGTCTGAGAAGTCATATCAATAAAAGTATTTTCATGCTTGCTCCTGTGCATGATTGTCTCTATAGACAAGCTGTCCGTGGGCGTAATAAAATCGTAAACAACTCTTTCAGGTTTTGTGTTTTTAGATTCTTGGGTCATCACATAACAACCATTTCCAATATAACTTTGAAATGAAATAGTGTAAACTTCTTTAAAATATGAACTATCTGAGGGCATCCGACATTCCTTTTTTGCAACATGTCCGTTTTCAGCCCAAACAATAATTTTTCTCCCTTGATAAAGCGTTGAATATAAAAATTTCAAATGCTGAGTCATCATATAATCCCGGTATCGGTCCCATAATTCAGCCACGTTACTTATATGTTTGATACACGGTAATTTGTTTGCCATATATGTGCTATCCATGTTTGACCAATGAATAAAGTCAATTCGTGATTGAAGGTAATATTTTGCTGCTACAATGTCTCGGCTTTTGGTTTGTGGAAACTTTTTTTCGTTTTCACTCATAAAATTAATAAGATTTGAATAAAACTTTAGTTGTTGGTCTTTTTGACTGTAGTAAGCATTTTTTTCGTCTTTACTTAATACGCGGAATATAGTCCACCCGCGAACCCCCGTACGCGTGAGCAGTGAATCGTTTTCCTTTACCTTTTCTGCAAAAGATGGATTTACCGGAGATATAAGCTCATATAAAAAACGGGAGAATGAAAAGCTTCCATTGCTAGCAATAAAATCTACGCCAGCAACATTCAAGGGGTTTTCATTAGCATGAGTATTTTTAATATAATTAAATAAAGGAACAATTTCCTCTACATGCCAAAGTGAACTCAACGAATTGTAGATAGAAGTTTGAACATCCGAAGTTGGTATATTAATGTTTGCATTGTATGCATCACCAGCATTGCTTTCAAAAGCAAGAACATCAAATCCTAATGAGTCATGAAGGTACCTTACCATTCTCGATTTTAACAAAGTAAACTCCGCAACACCATGACTATTTTCTCCAAGAAAAATTATTTTTTTATTTTTTAAAATCTCTTTTAAAAATGAAAGATCATGAAGGTCGTTTGTGTCAGATATAGAAACACCAAATGAATTTGCTTGAATCCATTTCTCCCAGGAGGGGTTAACTTGTCCGAAGGAAGTTAATGTGCATAGAAAAAGAGATAGTCTGATTAGCTGAAATAGTTTCATTTAAAAATGTTGTAGGTGTTCATTGTTAAATTACACGAATATCTTTAAGCATGGGTGACATAACGAACGAAGCTAAAAGATTGCGGATTTACTTGCACTTTGCTGTCCGCTCTTCAAATATAATTAAAAGAACAAGTGATTCTTGCAAATGTTTAGAAATAAATTTATACCGATGTGACAAATATTTGCAATTGCAGGAACTCCGCATTCATAGGAGGTGGTGTTAGCGGTAGTTTTTTTCATTTGCCAAGTCGTGAGTCATACAGCATTATTGCATTATTTTCTGTGACAAATATTTCTGTTATATTATGGTTAATAAGTGTAGTAATTTTTTTCAAAACCTTATTGTGTCTTGCGTAAACACCCCCGCCATTGTTGTTTACTATCATCAACATATTGAATAGATCTGTGGTTTTTCATGGATATTTTCTACTGTTTAATAAATTTTAATGGAGGCTGTTTATTGTTTTTTAGTCGAATAAAATATAGCCCATTTGGTAAATCTGCAATACTAAGAGTCGTTGCTCCAGAAGCTTCCATTACTTTTGTTAAAAGTCCGATTGCGCTATAAATTTGAATCTGTTCTTTTATAATGTAGTTTGTAAATTTAATAGTAATGGTTTCTGATGCGGGGTTTGGAAATATGGTCCAAAATAATTCCTGATCTCTTTCCTCAATACCAACTATACCACAATCAAATTCAAGAAGGGAATAGGTAGTATCTAAAGGACAATTGGAGTTTGGGTTAATGACTTTACATTCGTATTTTCCTGATGCAGATATAAATAACGTGTCTTCATTGGTCATAAATGGTAAA
>Ga0156174_1013_pt1 | contig 32011 bp, 25 predicted proteins | sample RifCSPlowO2_12_FD_107827 | JGI IMG/M metagenome (GOLD analysis project Ga0156174, IMG submission 107827) | Bacteroidetes bacterium RIFCSPLOWO2_12_FULL_35_15
AAAAAATATTTGAACTCTTCCTCTATAATGCACTACTAACAAACAAAGTTAAACCAATTGCTACCTGTTAATATGACATTGCCCTTCAAAGGGGGACATAATCCTGTAAGCAATGAAATAGACGTCATTTTATATTGCTTTTTTTGAAACAAAATTACCCCTCGAACTGAAACGTGCAGCCGAATGAAGATAAAAAAAACGTCCTGAGCGAACAAGACGTTTTCGAATTCAAGAGATCAAATTATTGTTATTTCAGAATGGTAATTTTTTTAACGGTTTTTTCTTTATCAGTTGACAATTCCACAAAATACATTCCTTGCGCTTCAGTTGACAGATCAAGGTTGAAAATACCGGAGGAGATATTTGAAAGCGTTCTTGTAGATATTACTTTACCTAAAATATTTATTATTTTAATGGTTACATTTTGTGCTGTTTGTAAATTAACATTCACACTCATTTCTCCTTTACTTGGATTCGGATAAATGGAGAAGGATGAATTAAAATCATTCGTATAAATAGAAGTCGTATTGGAAATGTTAATGTTATCAATATATAGCGCTTGTCCCCAACCGCTTTTGTTTTCGAAAGCTATGCGCACAGCACTTTGTCCGATATACGATGAGAGATCAACTGTATCTGTTCTCCATTGAGATGCTGTGGGAACAAAAGCCCCGTTATTGTTGGGAGCAGTAGCTAATGAAGTACCTCCTTTTGCATAAACCCGGTTCCAGCTGGAGCCGCAATCATTTGATGTTTTCAGGAGCAAGGAATCGTAATAAACATTGCTATAACGAGCGTAAGCTACATCAAAGGTTATTTTAACCGGTCCTGTAACACTTGAAAGATCTAAATAGGGAGTATAAATAAAATCACTTTGATCAGAAATATCAGTATTGATATTATTATCCATTTGTGCACAGGTGCTGCTTGTTCCAAAACCTCCGGCACCGGTAAATTGCACCCATGTTTCATTTGCATCCGGATTCCCGATACTAAAATTAGTGCTTGGGAATGTTGCCTGAAAATTTTCCGTTTGTGGAATTGTTGCAACAGGTGATGCGGTGATGATAGAAAAAGTACTTGTTGTACTATCGTTCACAGTATTTTGTTCGGTACTTCCATTTGGATTGGTAGTATAGGAAGTGAATGTATGTGAACCAACACTTAATCCTGTTAGTGCAGGTAAACTTATCGTAGTACTTTGATACGTATTTAAACTTCCTGTCCAGGGTAATGTTTGAACGCTTCCGCCATCCAGCTGGTAATTAATGGTACAGGTTGTTAATGTTGCTGAGCCATAATTATGAATTACCAGTTGCGGTGTAATAGAAGTATTACAGGTTGCTAACCCATTTGCAGGATTATTAATTGATTGAACCCCGGCATCAAAAGCAAATGCCGGTGGCAATGCATAGGGATCATAACCATCTACTGTGGTAGCGCCAGTGTTTCCAGGATCCAGCCATACTTTTAACTGTGTTGCTGAAGTTCCTCCGCCTAACCAGGAGGTAGAAAATTTCCCATAATTATCATGATTATCAGCAGGTGCAACTCCGCAAGCAGAAGGGCCACCATAAAGCTGACCAACTATTCGGTGATTCTGATCGAATAATGGAGCACCGGATGAGCCAGGTTCAGTACAAGCAGTGGTCCATTCACCAACCTGCCAGGTGTCAGCAGCCGGAGTTCCCCATGATGCCGTAGTAGTGGGATTTAATGCTTCCGATATTTTTTTTATATCTCCACTTGGATGGTGGATGCACACTACTGAATCAGCAGGGATATTTACATTGGACCAACCGTTAAAATAAGGAGCGTATGTTTGTGGAACAGTTCCTGAACTTAGGCCACCGGTAATTTCTACTAAACAAAAATCTGATCCTGCATTGCGTGCCCTTAAAGTAGATGCATTAAGTGTTTGTGATGAAGGAGAACCTGCAGGGTCTGAACAGCCCGGTGCTTCCCAATTAAAGCGAAAAACCCATGTTGCAAAGTCGTTTGAAGAAGAACAATGATTTGCTGTTAACACATACGGTTTACCATCAAGAGGTACATCATTCACTAATGAACCGGTACAAAATTCACTACCGCCAACTACTAAGCAAACTACTCCGTGTTTTTCATTTTGCCAGGCTGTTCCTACCGGACAATTTACATTTACCTGGCAAGCACCGGCATCCCCAAAAGATTTTTGAGCATATTCAACAACTCCTCTATAACCATGTGTTACACGAAATAAGTTCAATCGACCTGGATTTGCAACAGCAGTCGGTTCATAATATTCGATAACGATCGCTTCTCCCGGTAGCAGGTCAGTTGCAAACATTCTGGAGGCATCATTATTTTTTGAAGTAAATGCACCGATCACAAATTTTTTATCTGCTGTATAAATAAAAAGTTTAGCACCAACAGGCAAATAAAAATCATCAAAAGCGAGGTTCATTGAAATCGCATCTTTTGATTTTATACCTAATTGCCACAGTCTGTCACCATTTGTTAAAGTGGTCCAGGTACCTGAATTGCTCAGGTTATAATTTACAAAATGATTGAACCCAAACCTGAACGGTCCTTTGTTTTGATCGTTGATGGCATCCTCTGCTTTCAATGCCGCAACATCAACTGTTGGCAGGTTTTCAAATTTTATTGTGGCAGTTGTTTGGAAATGTTTTTCGAAACTTATTGGCTTTCCGCCCTGGCTAAGTTGTGCAAAAGCTGTGTTACAAAATAACGAGCTTGAGAGTAACAGAATTGATAGTACGTTTTTTTTCATTTTGAGAAAATCTTAATAGTACTGATAAATGTACAAAGTAAAGATCGTATTTAATTTAACTAAAAAAACGTCTAAAAATTAATTTAGACGTTTTTGGGATTAACAGCTATTATTTTTAACCACTACTTAATCAGATTTATTTTCCTTACCACTTTTGAATTATTTGTTTTGATTTCAACAAAATAAATTCCGTTTGTTTCTGTTGTAAGATCAATAGCATAAGTTCCACCCAGGGTGTTACTTATTTTTTTGCTTGAAATTTCCTGTCCTACAATATTTAATATTTTCAAATAAATGTCATCCGATTTTTCGAGCTCGACACTAATATTAAATGAACCATTGTTTGGATTTGGATAAATATTGATTGATGTACTAAAATCATTACTAAAAACAGATGTTGTACCACTTGTAAGATTAATATTATCAATATATAAAGTTTGTCCCCAACCGCTTAAATTTTGAAATGAAATGCGTGCGGCAGAATTTCCGGCAAAACTATTTAAGTTTATTGTTTCTGTTCTCCATTGTGTTGCGGTTGGAACAAAAAGACTACTTGCGTTATCCGGAGCTGTTGCCAGGCTTGTACCTCCCTTTGAATAGATATTAGTCCAGGAAGAACCACAATCAGTTGTTATCAATACTTTTAAAGAATCTGAATAAGTGGAACTGTATCGGGAATAAGCAACGTCAAATTTTAACGTGATAGGAGCAAGAGCGCTGGTTAAATTCAAATAAGGAGAATAAATATAATCACTTTGTCCGTCCAAACTTGTCGAGCTTGAATAATTATCCATTCTGGCAGATGAAGTACTTGTTCCAAATCCTCCTGCGGTGGTGACTTTTGTCCAGGTAACATTGGCATCCTGATTTACTATCGTCCAGTTCGTAGAAGGGAAAGTACTTTGAAAACTTTCTGTTTGTGGAGTTAAAACAACCGGTGATGCTGAAATTATAGTAAAATTAGTTGTTTGAGCGTCATTTGCAGTATTCCCATCGGTATTAGAATTCGGATTTGAAGTATAGCAATTAAAGGTATGAGACGCAGGGCTTATTCCATTCATTACAGGTAATGTAAATGTTGCAGTTTGAGCAGTTGTTAAACTACCCGACCAGCTATATGTTTGAAGAGTTCCTGCATCAACTTTATAGTTAATTGTACAACTTGTTAATGAGGATGAACCAAAGTTCTTTAATGTAACAGAAGGAGTAAGGGATGTATTGCAGCTGGAATAACCGGTTGCAGGATTGTTAACTGTTTGAATACCGGCATCATTTGTAAATCCGGGAGGTATTGCATTTGGATCAAAGCCATCTGTGGTGGTAGCTCCGGTATTTCCAGGATCCAGCCATACTTTTAACTGTGTTGCTGATGTTCCGCCACCCAACCAGGAAGTAGAAAATTTTCCATAATTATCATGGTTGTTAGCTGCTGAAGCTCCACATGAAGATGGTCCACCATAAAGTTGACCAATTATCCGGTGGTTTTGATCAAACAAAGGGGAACCCGATGAGCCCGGTTCAGTGCAAGCAGTGGTCCATTGGCCCACTTGCCATGTGTCAGCAGCCGGATTTCCCCAAGATGCAGTGGTAGTAGCATTTAATGCTTCAGATATTTTTTTTATATCTCCATTGGGATGATGGATACCAACTACAGAAGAAGCAGGAGTGTTTATTTTTGACCAACCATTGAAATACGTAGCATAAGCAGCAGGAACTGTTCCTCCTGATAAACCTCCTGTAATTTCAACTAAACAAAAATCAGATACTGCACTGCGAGCTCTTAAAGTTGATGCATTAAGCGATTGGGTTGTTGAAGGGGAACTTCCGGGATTTGTACAACCGGGTGCTTCCCAGTTGAAACGAAATACCCATGTTGCCCAATCATTTGACCCCGAGCAATGGTTAGCAGTTAACACATAAGGTTTACCATCTTGTGGTACATCGTTTACCAGGGAGCCGGTACAAAACTCGCTGCCACCTACTACCAAACAAACCACCCCTCGTTTTTCATCTTGCCAATTTGTTCCTGTTGGACAATTCACATTTACCTGACAGGCACCTGAACCCCCAAATGATTTTTGAGCATATTCAACAACTCCTCTATAACCATGTGTTACTCGAAATAAGTTCAATCGACCTGGATTTGCAACAGCAGCTGGTTCATAATATTCGATAACGATAGCTTCTCCCGGTAGGAGGTCTGTTGCAAACATTTTGGAGGCATCATTGTTTTGGGAAGTAAATGCACCGATCACAAAACTTTTATCAGCCGTATAAATAAATAACTTAGCGCCATCCGGCATATAATAATCATCAAAAGCGAGGTTCATTGAAAGCGCATCTTTTGATCGAATGCCCAATTGCCACATTTTATCTCCATTTGCTAATGTGGTCCATGCACCTGAATTGCTCAGATTGTAATTTACAAAATGATTGAATCCAAATCGGAACGGTCCTTTATTTTGATCATTGATGGCATCCTCTGCTTTCAATGCCGTAACATCAACTGTTGGCAGGTTTTCAAATTTTATTACTGCAGTTGTTTGGAAATGTTTTTCAAAGCTTACCGGCTTTCCGCCCTGGCTAAGTTGTGCAAAAGCTGTGTTACAAAATAAGGAGCTTGAGAGCAGCAGAATTGATAGTACGTTTTTTTTCATTTTGAGAGAGATTTTTTTGTTGGTATTGAAAATTCATTTTTTTTCAGCAATAAGGATACGAAGTATTTTTCAGAAAAGCTAAAAAAACAAACACTGTCATTGGAAACTCTTCTTGAGTATATCAGAGATTCTGCTTGGAACAAGTTTGCGTTAGGGATAGCAGCGGAAATCCTTTTGTGAGGGACGAGCAAAAGATTGTAGTGAATAGCCCGACCCGCAGGGGAACGCCCTGAAATTATTTACTCGCAAACAATTTCTCCAAGCCGAACATTTCATCCCTTAAACGAGCTGCTTCCACAAAATCAAATGCCTTGGCGGCAGCATCCATCGCTTTGCGGGTGCGGGTAATGGCTTTTTGTAATTCTTCTTTACTCATGTATTGAACAACCGGGTCGGCCGCATAATTAATCACATCACTCTCCACATATGCATGGCCAAGATTTCCTTTTGCATCCACAATAACAGTTGTTTGTCCCATGATGGATTCACGCGTTTTATTCAATGCTGTTGGAACCAAGCCATTATCTAAATTATAAGCGATCTGTTTTTGGCGCCTGCGTTCTGTCTCGTCAATGGTGCGTTGCATGCTGCCTGTCATTTTATCGGCATACATTATTACTTTACCGTTGATGTTACGGGCTGCTCGTCCAGCTGTTTGTGTTAATGCGCGGTCAGAACGAAGGAAGCCTTCTTTGTCGGCATCTAATATGGCAACCAATGAAACTTCGGGTAAATCCAACCCTTCACGTAATAAATTGATCCCGATCAATACATCAAATTTGCCAAGTCGCAGGTCACGCAAGATCTCCACACGTTCGAGCGTATCAACATCCGAATGAATATAGCGACAACGAATCCCAATGTTGAGCATGTATTTTTGTAATTCTTCCGACATGCGTTTGGTAAGCGTGGTAACCAAAATCCGTTCGTCACGTTTGGTCACTTTATCAATTTCTTCGAGCAGATCATCAATTTGATTCACACTCGGACGAACCTCTATAATCGGGTCCAGCAAACCTGTTGGGCGAATCACTTGTTCGGCAATAACACCTTCTGATTTTTGTAATTCATATTCAGAAGGAGTTGCACTCACATAAATTACCTGATTGAGCATGGTTTCAAATTCCTCAAATTTCAAAGGACGGTTATCCATGGCAGCAGGCAAACGAAAACCAAAATCAACAAGGTTCACCTTACGTGCACGGTCGCCACCATACATGGCTTTTATCTGTGGAAGGGTAACATGACTTTCATCGATCACCATTAAAAAATCATCAGGGAAATAATCGAGCAGACAGAATGGGCGGGAACCCGGTGTGCGCCTGTCGAAATAACGTGAATAATTTTCGATGCCCGAACAATAACCCAGTTCACGCATCATCTCCAGGTCGTAGGTAACACGGTCTTCGAGGCGTTTTGCTTCCAGGTGTTTTCCCATTTCTTTGAAATAATCCACTTGTTTCACCATATCATCCTGGATCTGGTAAATAGCGCTTTTCATCGTTTCGGGACTGGTTACAAATATGTTTGCAGGATAAATAGTTACGCTATCCAGTTTCTCCATGCTTTTGCCGGTGCTGGTTTCAAAGTATTCGATCTCTTCGATCTCATCATCAAAAAATGCAACACGCAAGGAATAATCGGCATACGCTAAATTGATATCCACCGTATCACCTTTTACACGGAAGTTGCCACGAAGAAAATCGGCTGTGGTGCGTGAATATAAACTCTCTACTAATTTATGTAAGAAACGATTTCTTCCAATGATCTCACCTTTTTTAATCTGAATCACATTTTCGCGAAACTCCATTGGGTTACCGATACCATAAATACAGGAAACGGATGAAACAACAATTACATCGCGCCTGCCTGAAAGTAGGGCAGAGGTAGTGCTTAAGCGAAGTTTTTCAATTTCATCGTTGATGGAAAGATCTTTTTCGATATAGGTATTGGTGCTGGGAATAAAAGCTTCGGGCTGATAATAATCGTAATAACTCACAAAATATTCGACCGCATTTTTAGGGAAGAACTGTTTGAACTCCCCATATAATTGAGCAGCCAGTGTTTTATTATGACTCAATACCAAAGTTGGTTTTTGAGTTTGTTCAATAACATTGGCAATGGTAAATGTTTTTCCGGAACCGGTAACGCCCAATAATGTTTGAGCCGGCATGTGTGTGTTTATCCCTTCAACCAATTGTTTGATGGCTTGAGGCTGATCACCTGTCGGTGAAAAATCGGATGTTATTTTGAATTGCATTGGGGTGCAAATTTACGAATTATGAATGGATAAAAGAATGTGGAATTAAGATTGTAGAATTAAGAATTAAAAAGTGAGTAGGTTTTTGTTGTGTTTTAAAATGGTTTACATTTGGGAAGTATAACATGTGAGTTTTGTAATTTTGAAATAAGGGTTTACGCGAAATTAGTTTCGTTAAGATTAATGTTATGAGTAATGCCAAGACCGATGTTAACTTGAAACAAATGAACACGAATAAAATCAAATGAAAAAACTTTTTACATTCATTGTTTTGATTTTCTCAATTACAGCGGGTAAGACGCAAACAATTCCAAATGCAGGGTTTGAAAGCTGGACAACTCTTGCTGAACCTGATTTGTGGAATAGCTTTAGTACCTGTCAACAAGCTACTCCAGGTGCTGTGGGTTTATATTATGCTAAATTTTCAAACGAACTTGTATATATTAGTCCATCATCATTTGGAATACATATTGGGGTACTCTATAGCCGAAGTTCGACATTACCTTGGCAAGGTGCTGGATTTGCTTATAATTCACGCCCATCTAATTTTACCGGGCAATACCAATATAATAAAGGAGGATTTGGAGAGTTCGGTTCTATAGAAGTCTCCTTAACAAAATGGAATACATCATTAATGCGAAGAGACACGATATCATACGATATACAACTTCTAACTGCCACTACTTCAGGATGGACAAATTTCAATATTCCGATAATTTATTCAAGTGGAGATAATCCTGATTCCGTATCTATTATTTTCCTAGCTACTAGCAGACTGACTTATTCAGCTTCACCATACGCTAGTGTATCAATTGATGATTTAGCATTTACAGGCAGTATTCCTGCAGGAAACGAATTATGGTTTTCTATTTCACCCAACCCTTTTACTTCCCAAACAACCATTACTTTTTCAGAAGATAAAAATAATATAATCATAAAAATATTAGACCTTCTTGGTAAAGAAATAAAATCATTAAACTTCACAGGTAACCAATTAACAATAGAAAAAGATGATATGAGTAGGGGAATTTATTTTGTGCAGGTGACAGATGAAAATAACAACAGAATAAATAAAAAAATATTAATTCAGTAAACGCTTGAACCACTTGACAAGAAAAGAAAGCACTACTGATAACACCAACATTGGCTCAAAGAAGAAACACGGCTAGTTACAGCGACTAAAAAAAAGAGCAAATGCATTTACAAATATTGACACAGCGGTATAAATTAAATCTAAACTTTTGCCAATAACCTTTGTGCTTTTAATTTATATTTGTAGTAGCAGATACTTTAAAAAATAAAATGAAAAAAATATTTTTAATTTCCACAGTAATTTCACTTTCATCAGGTATAAGCTATGCCCAGACCACTGTTACCGATATTGATGGTAATGTGTATAATACCATAGCTATTGGGACACAACTGTGGATGAAAGAAAATTTGAGAACCACAAAATACAATGATGGTACTCCAATAGCTTATCCTGGCGCTAATGATTCGGCCTGGCAATATAACTACACAGGTGCTTATGCCTGGTATAATAATGATTCAGCAACATATAGCGATTATGGAATCTTATATAACTGGTTTGCGCTTAGCCCAACTACCAACGGGGGAAGGAACATTTGCCCTGCAGGCTGGCATGTTGCAACAAGCAGCGAATGGAATAAAATGGAAAAATACCTTGACCCAACTACTGACACCACGCTGTATGGAAGTGTGGGAACCACTATTGGTGCGCAGATAAAAGAAAGTGGAACTGCGCATTGGTATACAGGAAACACAGGTACAAACACCAGCGGATTTACTGCATTAGGCGGAGGTGGCAGAAGTGAGTCCGGTGCTTATAGCTATTATACTTCTAACGCCAACTTTTGGACAGCAACTCCTTATGGCTCTACTGCCTGGTACAGGAGGCTTCAATACAACAGTTCACGCATTTATAAGTACGATCTTTCTAAAAATTCAGGATGGTCGGTGCGCGCTGTAAGAGATGGTTTAACCACAGGGTTGATGGAAAACAACCCTATTGAAACCATTTTTATTTACCCCAATCCAAGTGAAGGAACATTTACTATTTCCCAAAACAACATCTCAAAAACTGAAATAGAAATATACAATCTAATGGGCACACTTATTTATAAAACACAGTTCGCAAATCTTCAAATCACAATAGATCTGAGTAATCTAAGCAAAGGAATTTATTTAGTAAAACTAATTGATACTAACAGGAACATACACAATCAAAAAATAATAATACAATAACCCTTGAAACACCCCGTACGAGCTAAGCTATAGCCCAGTATTGTGTGACAAGGGCTTAGGTTGTTCTTTAAATGTAAGCTTTGCTTACACATTACAAAAACACCAGGCAGAGCCTGGCGCTTACTAAGTAAAAAAACAACGGCAGAAAAATTTGAACTTCTTATTTCTAATTATAAAGCAGATACATTTTTGACCGGTCATGATTAAGAATCTCAGAAAAGACGTGCAGGCCATGGCTAACCCTCAGAAAGCAAAGCTGCTTCAGGGATTTTTTAAAACCGGCTCCGGTCAATACGGAGAAGGAGATATTTTCCTCGGCTTAACTGTTCCCCAATCAAGATCTATTGCCATAAAATTCAAACACCTTCCTTATTCCGAAATTACTGAACTATTAAAATCAAAAAATCATGAGGAACGGCTCATTGCCTTACTTATTTTGGTACATAATTATAAGAGCGGAAATGAGAAGGAACAAAAAAAAATCTACAACTTTTATCTCAAGCATCTCCCGTATATTAATAATTGGGACCTTGTTGACCTGTCCGCTCACAGCATAGTAGGAGCCTGGTTAATGGATAAAGACCGGAAACTGTTATTGAAACTTGCTTCCTCAAAAAATCTTTGGAGCCGCAGGATATCTGTCATTGCAACATTTCATTTCATAAAGTACGAACGATCCTCTGTATGGAGTTTCAAAATTGCTGAAATGCTTTTAAACGATAAGCACGATTTAATTCACAAAGCCGTTGGATGGATGCTTAGAGAAATCGGAAAAAATATTTCTCAGAAAGAAGAAGAAATTTTTCTTAAGAAACACTATAAACAAATGCCAAGAACCATGCTCAGGTATGCCATTGAACGCTTCGATCCGGCATTACGAAAAGCATACATGACAAATAAAATTGAAATCAACGATTAATTGTAAAAGATCAAAATCAAACATCTTGTACAAGCTAAGCTGAATTTGTTAGTAGGGAATAGCTTAGTTTGTTTATTTAAAATGTAAACTCAGCATACAGGCAACACGGGCAGAGCCTAGCGCTTATCGAATCTGCTAAAAAATAAGAATATAATAAAACACTTTCCCACATGAGACGAAAAGAAAGAGAAATAAAAAGCAAAAAAGAAATGGAGGGGATCATCCAGGAAGCAATTATTTGCCGCTTAGGATTATCCGTAAATGATCAACCTTACATTGTTCCTTTGAATTTTGGTTATGAAAACAATGAACTGCATTTTCATTGTGCAATAGGAGGAAAGAAAATGGAGATGATCAGAAAAAATAATAATGTATGTTTTGAAATAGAGACCGACACAAAGCTAATAAAAGGTGAACATGCCTGTGTGGGCTGGACAATGCATTACTCAAGCGTGATAGGTTTCGGGAAAGCATTTCTTATTGATGAACCGGATGAGAAAAAAAGATCCTTAGATATTATCATGAAACAATATACCGGAAAATCAGAATTTGAGTATACCGAAAAAAATCTCAGAGGTGTTGGAATAATTAAAGTCGTTATTGAAAACATGACCGGTAAAAAAAATGGATAGAAAAAAACTTATTAAAATATTTTTCTGTGGTTTATTTATTTTTGCTATGCAATTAATCGATGCTCAAAACATAAAACAAGATTCTTTAAAAAGTATTACTACCATTGGTATTTTTGATGGCAAAAAGATCATGGTGGGTAATTTTGAAACGGAAGAAGTTTATAAGATAAATGAGTATTGTATTTTCCCTGCAAGTATTTCAGAACAGCTGGCAGATTCTTTAAAAGGGAAAAAGATCCTGGTTACCGGTAAATTAAAAATTGTCGAAGGCAAAACGATGCCCGTTAAAACCAGTACCGATAGCAGAATTTATGAACCCTATAACGAACCGGATAAAAAATTTATTATTGATCCCCTATTTACAATTGTGTATGATACCAGGGAACCTTTAATAAAAAGGAAATAATTCATTATTTTAGCTGAATAAGAAAACCCATCATGAAACAAAAATTAATTTTAACCGTGGCCATCTTCTGTATTACAATTAATGCATTCAGCCAATGGCAAACATATCCGTTTGCGCCTGCAGGCAGTGTTCTTAATTTCCCGCTTGATGATGGTAAACATACAGCCTTAACAACAACTACCGAATGGTGGTATATAAATTTGCACCTGATAGGTTCTGCACCTGCTTATAAAAAATATGATGTGATGTTATGCTACTTTAGTAAACCTGCCAACATGCGGATTTTCAATATAGCTGATCCTGTTTCAGGAGTTTTTCATACGGATGTGAATCAAACACCTTTTACATTTTCACAACAAACCGGTCATTGGGATCTTACCTATACCATCCCATTTTCAATAAGTGATTACTCCAGATGGACCTTCCCAACCAGTAATGAAACATTCACTTATTTTTTCCATGCTGTATCACCTGCTAATAATGACGGACTGGATGTTTCGGTTACCAGCAACCGAACACCTCTGATTGTTGGTGGGAATGGTTTTATTCCATTAGGTGGGGCAGGAGATTCCTCTTTCTATTATTCCTATTCAAATATGAAAGTGGAAGGAAGCATTAAATACAGTGGAATAGTAGATAGCATATCTTCCGGTATTGCATGGATCGACAGGCAATGGGGACCGTTTACGGTTGGAGTAAACAGTTCAAATATGTATGAATGGTTTTCGCTTCAGATGGATAAACCGGGCACAACGCTTGGTATTCCGCAAACTCCATCTGAATTTAATATCTGGCAAATATTTTCTGATTCCACCAACGTCCCCTATGACCGTGCATACAGACTTGTCAGCGGTATTTATCCTGACAACTCTCAGGATACAATTTCGAACTTCATTTTTGAACGAACAGGTTATTGGTACGATCCAGTGAATCACAAATATTATTCTCAGGGTTGGCGACTGATCAATCCTTCGAAAGGTATTAATATAGATATGACTCCTGCAATTCAAAATCAGGTGATCAATGTAACCCTATTTAAATTTTGGGAAGGCAGCACCATTTTGAAAGGAACTGTTGAAAATCAACCGGTGGATGGATTAGGATTTGCAGAGCTTGTAGCTGCACGAAGCACTCCGATTACTATTCCTTCTGTTCCGGGAAATATAACAATTACCCCCTTCACAAACCATTATTCAGTAAACTGGTCAACCAGTACACAAGGGACTTATCCGATAGGGGGGTACAGGGTTTTCAGATCTGCATCCAACGATGGATATTGGCAATATATAGCTACCACAACAAATTTATCATATAATGATTTTTCCGCATCGGCAGATACAGGATATTTCTATACAGTTACAAGTTTCGATAATCAAACTCATACATCAGCAAGTGCTTATGCAAATGCTGTATGGGTAGATCCTTTGTCATCAGGAGTTAATCAAATGGTAGTATCAGATAGATCAATAAAAGTTTATCCTAATCCTGCAACTGATAAAATAACTATGGAGGTTCCTGAATTTAAAAATACAAGTTTGGAAATACTAAGCATGGATGGGCGGGTACTCAAAAATATATCACTGCAATCCGAAAAAACTCAACTAAATATTAGCAATTTAGCGAAAGGGATTTATATTCTGAAAGTAAAAAATGACAAAAAAATAATCACAAAAAAATTAATAAAACAATAGTCCTTTAAAGGCACTAACAATGTAAATTTAAAAATCAACTATGAAAAAAATAACTATTCTATTACTGTTTATATCATTACTGGCATGTAACAAAAACACAAAAGAAGAAACATCAAACACAAAAGTGTTATGGGCAGAAAATGTTCAATCTACTGTGCCTATGGAAAGAAATACTTTATGGACAAAAGAAGATTGGGAAACGGTTTACAACTATGATAAAGAGAAAATATTTACATCCATTACCAATGCTGTTTTGTCAGGAAAATTAAAGGCATATATTGACTATCCGGGGACTGCATTTTCTGTTAAAGAATTTGAAAACATTCTTGTACAATGGGATTCAGCTCAGGTTGAAGATATAAATAATCTGGGTACATTTATTAATGCGTCTGTTAAGTCTGAGATAACATCAGATGATATTGTGCAACTTAAATTTAATGAGAAAATAGAATTAGATACCGTTTCCTATACACTTAATAAAAAGGTTTCCTTTGTAACTTTCGTTTCTTATAAATATGATAATGTTGGGGAGATCCTCGGATTAAAAAAATTATTTGATGTGAAGTTGAATGATGGTACAGAAAATAAGAAAGAAAAATAATTGAGAAACTGCAAGATTTAAAACCTTATTAGATTGAATGATACGGAATAACATTCTTTAACAATTTATTTGATACTTAATATTGTTCGATTAACAAGTATTTCGTAAACTTATAGTATGTTTACAAAATCCGTTAAATTAATTCCGTCAAAAATAATGATCACATTAGTAGTGCTTACAGTAAGTGCTTGCGGACAAACCTCAAATTCTGAAAAAGTAATGAATAATAGCAATGAAAAAGAAATAAAGACAACTGAAAACAATGTTTCAACCTCTGATACCATTACACTTGGAGGCGGTTGTTATTGGTGTGTGGAAGCAGTTTATGAAATGTTAAAAGGTGTTATTAAAGTGGAGTCGGGTTTTTCAGGTGGCACGGTAAAAAATCCTTCGTATCGTGAAGTATGCAACGGAACAACAGGACATGCGGAAGTGGTACAAATAACATACGATACTACAAAAACATCCTTAGACGAAATTTTAAAAGTGTTTTTTACGGTACATGATCCTACAACACTCAATCAACAAGGTGCTGATATTGGAACACAATACCGTTCAGTGATCTTTTACAGAAATGAAACTCAATACAATACTGCCAAAAGTATCATCGATACGCTAACAAAGGAAAATGTTTACGGAAAACCAATTGTGACTCAGTTAGCTGAGTTCACAACATTTTATAAGGCAGAAGATTATCACCAGAATTATTATGATCAACATAAAGAAGAGCCTTATTGCAGAATGGTGATACAGCCAAAAATTGAAAAATTTGAAAAAATATTCAAAGATCGACTGAAATAAACAAGCCTCAATGATCGTATTATTGCTTAATAAATTTTTGAGTAAGTAATTTATTTTCTTGTTTTATTTTTAGAAAATATATTCCGCTTGGTAAGTTTGAAATATCGATCTTATTTTTATACCGAACTGAAATCAATTTTTCTCCAACCAAATTAAATACTTCAATTTGTGTTTGTGCATACTCATTTGTTGGTCCCGAAATATTTAGTTCGGTTTGAGCCGGATTGGGATAAATGGAAATGTTGTTATCTGCTGATAAATTTGAAATCCCCGCACTTAATGGAGTGTATGTTCCTTTTCTGTATTTTACTGTTCCTGTAGCATCGTCCTGCCAGACAACATGCACAACGCCATTGGAAATAGCTACATCCGTAGTGGTCACTGCAGCAGCTGTTCCGGTCGCAACAGTGTCATACCCCGCAGGGAAACCGGTATGAATATTCGTTGTAAAAACCAAGGCCAGTTGAGAGCTTCCTGATGTTGCCTGTTTCCATACTTTTGCAACAGCAGTATTGTAATTTGCGATGCGTGGAAAATTTTGTTGAAGAAGCCCTGAGAAATTTCCTGTAATAGATGTTCCTGTTGAGGATGCTAATACGGACAATGAACTTTTGTTTGAATAAATCAGGTTTTTTCCACTTGCTCCACTCATATATACAGTGTATAAGGAGTCATCAACAATAACAGCATCAGGGCCACTTGCCGGACAAGAGCTTAGCATCCAGTTATGTTGATCCACATTAATTCCTGTTGGAAAAGAGGCTCCATTATCTGTAGAAATTCCGGTCCATACATCGCGTATGTTACTTAGGTTATCTCTATATATCATGGCGACTTTATTAGATGAAGCAACTATTGCTCCGGGGCAGCAATCACAAACTTCAGCTAAACCACCGGAATATCCACTGGCTTTTACATCCGTTGTGAAAGTACTTCCATAATCTGCTGATCGGGAAACAACCCATCTGGAATCACCGAAAGTTGAATTAAATTTCATGAATGCAACAATCGGATTACCGTTTTCATCAGTTGCAAGTGTCGGAAAACGACTCAGACTATCGGCAATATATTCAACACGAACAGGAGCGGAAAAACTCACACCTCCATTGAAGGAGCGAACAACATAAACTTTGCTGGTGTCTTCATTCGTTTGTTTGAAGGTAACATACACCGTATCACCTTTTGAAGCAATATCCGGTCCGGCCCAATAAGCTGTAAATACAGGCATTGTTGTAGGATTAAGTTGAACAGGAGTAGTAAAAGAACTACCGCTCCAGCGGGAGAACATCAGTTTGTTTGTATTTGAATTTCCCCATATAACAAGAGGGTTGCCACTGGCATCCGTTACGATACGAGGACGTTTATTGTTAAAAGAATTTGCCGCAATATTACTTGATGATGACCAGGAGATGCCACTTTGTGAGAACATAAATAAACCGGAGATCATAAGTAGTAAGAATAAAATAGTTCTCTTTGATCTTTGTAGTGTTTCTGATAGTTTCATAGTATAAAAATTAGCTGTATGGAATCTGGAAATTAAATTTTTCATTTTCGGTAATTTCAAATAATTCAAACTAAGATAGGAATTTTTTATTCAATACTAAATTCAATTTGCTTTTGTAATCTTCCTGAAGCCATTTAACATAGTTGTCGGTATGTTTACAAATACAATAGGAGTATTTTCTAACGCGGTAATCTATATCATCTTCCAATAATTTTGCAAGTGAGAAGGCATCTGAAGCATCTTCGCTATTTTCTGCACACATTTTTGCATGTTGTTCAATGGATCTGTCAAGTGTAACTTTTGGACGAAGTCCTTCATTTTTTACTAGTTCATATTCTTCTTGCATATTAAATTCCACAGTTTCAGACTTACTGAATCTTTCGCGTAATGAAGCCGGCATTTTATATTTGAACTGACGTTGAAGATCCTCATCATTTGAGAGGTTTTGATAATAAAAATCCGGAGAACGAAATATGGCGTACCAATCCACAGGAGAATCCCAAAGCCCGAACCGAAGTGCATTGTTACCCAGATCAACTACGGTGAACATTGATTTATCAGGAAGTATTCGTGACCCTCGCCCGATCATTTGATGATATAAGGTCAAGGATTTAGTAGCACGGTTCAGAATAATGCTTTCTACGGTAGGTTCATCAAAACCAGTAGTAAGAATACCAACTGATGTGAGAATAGCATCCGGTTTATGTTTAAACCATTGGAGGATATTTTTTCGTTCCTCATCACTATGAGTATGATCCAGGTGCTTTATTTCATAACCTGCTTTTGAAAAAAGTTCATACACATACTGAGATGTATTGATGCCATTATTAAAAATTAAAGTCTTTTTTCCTAAGGATGTTTCTTCATAAGCATGAATTAGTTTTTCCTGCATTACAGAAGCAGTATAAAGCCGTTCCGAAGAACTTACCGTATAATCTCCATCAATACCAATCTTGAGTGAACTAAGATTTACATCATAGCCATATGTTGTTGCCCTGGATAAAAATCCTTTTTCAATTAATTCAACAATAGAATGACCAACGATGAGTTCGTTATAATTCTCATTCATCGGAAGTTTTATATTGGAACTTAATGGAGTGGCAGTAACACCCAATATGACACTGTGTTCAAAAAATTTGAATAATTTACTGAAGGAATTATAATGTGCCTCATCGATAATTACCATTCCAACATTTTCCATCTCCAGCATCTCATCATTCAACCTGTTATTCAGTGTTTCAACCATTGCCACAAAACACATATAGTTATCCTGATCGGGAAGTGTTTTTACTTTACTATTGATGATCTTGTTGTGAACATCAAATTCGGTAAGCATGTTTGATGTTTGTGCACACAGTTCTATACGATGCGTAAGTATCAATACTTTTTTGCCTGTTTCCTTTATGAATCGTTTGGCTATTTCCGTGAATATAACAGTTTTTCCACCACCGGTAGGGAGTTGATAAAGGAGATTATGTTTTTCAGGAAACCTGTTAAGTGATTCAAAAATTTGATCTATTGCATCAAGCTGATATGCATAAAGTTTTTTGCCTGTTTTTTTTTCTTGTATGTCGATGCTCTGAAGCGTCATAATTATTCATTTTGGTAACATGCAAAGATAGTGCAATGTCTTTAGTATTTGGCAGATAAAAAATAAGATTAAGATGAATTCGTAATTCAGATAAAACCTTTCCTCGTATTTATTTCTCAATTTGCCTATAAAATGAATACTTAGCGGTATAATCTCAAAACTTAAAAAAAATCACTTAATTTGTTGCAGAAATAAAACAATTCTTTGAACCTGTTTAAGTTTCTTAAAATAATTTTAAAGTAATAAGAATGTCATTCCGAACGGAACAGAGTGAAGAGAGAAATTGACAAATACGAACTGTCATTCCGAACGCAATGAAATGAAGAGAGAAATCTGCTTGTAGAGAGTGAACAAGAAAAAATTTACATCCAGAATTGTAAAAATGTAATGAATTATTTATCATTTCTAAATGAACGAAAGCCGAACAAAAATTACTGAGATAAAAGAATATTATACAGTAAAGAGAAAAGAAAAGAACCAAGCAGGCGAAATGGTGGAGGTCGATAAAACCTTTTGGAGATATAAAGAGATCAACTATGTAAAAGGTTGGCCACGTTTCGGACATTTTTTATTGGATCGTGTTTTCTACTATATTATTGCAATTCTTTTTGGAATTACTTTAGGCGGGATCTTAGGTTTTTTTGGGTATGCTAATTTGTTTTATAACATCAATGACAGATTTTTGGATCTTATCTTTTATTGTACCGTTTATCCGGGTTATTACCTGTTATTAGAATCCACATCTCAAGCCAGTTTAGGGAAATTAATTTTAGGAAGAGTAGTAGTGGATGAATATGGAGAAAAACCCCGCTTCAAACAAATACTTGGTCGTTCCTTTGCTCGCATCGTTCCTTTCGAACCGTTCTCCTGCTTTGGTACACTTGGCTGGCATGACGAATGGAGCAAAACATTTGTGATCCGCAAAAAAGATCTGGAGGAATTAAAAGTACTGGTGCGATTACAGGAGTATTTAACAGAGGAACCAAAATTAGGTTCGGACAAAATTTTTTTATAATTTTTTTTAGAGTCTGTTTTAATTTAATTTCTAATAATTTATATCCTCCTAAAGGGCTTTTTGATGTTCTTTTTTTGTCATTCCTTTCAATATATAGCTCCTTACGGAGCAAAAAATACTCCCGTAGGAACGAGATATTGGTAGAAAATCAGATTCGTATTAAGTTATTTTCCTAATGGGACGACATATAATATATTTTGAAACAAATATAAACTAGCGCTTAATATATCTCTTACAAATAAAAAACGCTAATGCTGATTCTTCAAGTTTTTTTGGTAATATTATAAATTGGTTTATATTTGAGATACCAAACAAGTACTTTTATACCGATTTGTAGATAGCCACTCTATTGTGGCATTTATGTACCCGATAAAACAAAATATTTCAGAAAAAAGTCAAAAATTATAGTTTGTTCGAATGTTAAAAAAACAAACAAAATAAAGAAATACTTTAACACATTTTATATACTAAAATTTGTCAGCCTTAAACAGAAATAATATTCAGGACCGTTTAAAATTAATTTCTAAAATTTCCGCTCTAATTTTAGGAGCAATAGGGACGATTGTAATAGCAGGATGGCTGTTAAACATTCCCTTATTTAAAAGCATCCTCCCTAACAGCATTTCGATGAAATTCAATACTGCAATTTGTTTTGCGCTTTCGGGTATCGCTTTAGGATTGCTTAATAAAGACAAAGACTCTTTCCTGCAAAAAGTGTTTTTATTTTCCTGTTTATTTTTTATCCTGTTGTTGAGTTCAGTCAATTTATACGAACATTTTTTTGATAAAAACACAGGGATAGATGAGTTGCTGATGAAAGATGATTTGTCGCTGGTTGAAACATTGTATCCCGGTCGAATGGCACCTTTTACGGCTATCGATTTTGTGTTATCGGTTATAGCATTTTTAACTCTCTTTTTAAAATTACCGAATTATAAAATAGCCAATACAATAGCTTTGTTTCTTTTTGCAACTTCTCTTTTTTCAATTTGTGAATACCTATATAATGTTGAGGTATTCGCAAATATTTTGTTCAACACAAAAATGGCGATCCATACATCAATTGGATTCTTTGCTCTTTCCATTGGTTTATTAACAGCCCAAGGCGAAAAAGGAATAATAATATTTTTTACTAGTGATACCATTGGTGGAACAATAGCCAGAAGGTTAATTCCTTTGGTAATTTTCCTTTTATTGTTTTTTGGATGGGTTCAATTGCAAGGAGAAAAATTAGGATGGTATGAAGAAGCATTCGGAGAGGCGCTGTTTAGTATTTTAAACATTTTAATTCTTGTAATCATAATTTTATGGAATGTGAATCGATTAATATTCGAAGAAACCAGGCGAAAAACAGCAGAAGAAAAAAAAATGGAAGCTTATGCAAGGATCAGAATTCTTTCCTTAGCAATAGAACAAAGTCCTGTTACTACTATTATAACTGATCTTTCAGGAAATATAGTATATGTGAATCCAACATTCACGAAAACCTCTGGTTATACTTCTGAAGAAGCAACCGGTAAAAACCCCCGAATTTTAAAAACTGAATTTAAAACGCCTCTAGAATATAAGGAAATGTGGGACACCATACTTTCCGGTCAGGATTGGTCCGGAATATTTCAAAATAAAAAGAAGAACGGAGCACTTTATTGGGAATCCGCTGTAATTTCTCCGGTAAAAAACGAAGCAGGACTCATTACTCATTTTCTTGCAGTAAAAGAAGATATAACGGAACGAAAACTAGCTGATGAAAAAAGAAAGAAAGATGAACAAAAATTAAAAGAACATGCAGAATTACTGGTATCAAAAAACATCCAGCTAACTGATTTCTGCAACATCGTATCTCACAATTTAAGAGGTCCCATGGTCAACATTTCCATGCTGATCGATTTTATTGAAAATGCCAAAAATGAAAAGGAGAGGACTGAAATGCTTGAAAAACTTAAACCTGTAATAACTAATTTAAACGAAAGTTTTAACGAATTAGTGGAATCGCTTCAGGTAAGAAATGACCATGAATTAAAATCAGAAAAAATATCTTTAGAAGATGCTCTCCAAAAAATTCTTTATGGAATGGAAGCTGAAATCAGCATGTATGATGCCAATATCGGAATAGATATTACTAATGCTCCTGTCATTAATTTTCCAGCAAAATATTTAAAAAGCATACTCTTCAACCTGATAAACAATTCATTAAAGTACAGGTCACCGGAACGGAAACCGATTATTAAAATTAATACCAAAAAAATAAATGATTCCATAATTTTATCAATTGCTGATAATGGTTTAGGGATCGACCTGAAAATGCATCAAAAAAATCTCTTTAAGATCAGAAAAGTATTTCATGAACATCCCGATGCCAAAGGATTCGGATTATTCATGACAAAAACTCAGGTAGAAGCCATGGGCGGAAAAATATGGGTGGAAAGCACCCCTGATGCAGGCGCTACATTTTTTATTGAATTTAAAGATCAAAATAAATAATTCGCTTCTTTCCGAAATGACATAAAAACAGAAGAGGGTGAAATGGCATGCTGCTTGTCTGAATTTTTTTAAAAATATCTGCTATGGAAAAAATTAAAAATCTTGCACTTATCGATGATGATGACACATTTGTTTTTTTAACTAAAAAAGTTATTGAACAAACTAACCTTGTTGAGCAAATTAAGGTTTTTGCCAATGGCAGGGATGCTATCAATTTTTTAAAGGAGAATTCCGGTAAGCCTGATCTGCTTCCAGAAATTATTTTACTGGATCTAAATATGCCAATAATGGATGGATGGCAGTTTTTGGAAGATTATATACATCTTAAGCCAAAAATGGGTAAAAAAATAACAATTTATATTATCAGCTCTTCCATCTCACCGCATGATATCGAAAGGGCAAAAGGAATCAGCGAAGTTTCTGATTTTATTATTAAACCGGTAACAAAGGAGAAATTTATTAGTATGTTAAATCAGTTATAAAGCATTCCATATAAAATTGGATAAAAGAAAGGGTTTAATAGCATATCCAAATTAAACTTTAAATTGATTATAAATTTCTTGTCTGACAGGGCAAGAACAAGTATCAAATTTTCCAAATGAAATTTTGTAATTACAAAGGTTATCTTTTGGGCATTCCAGAAAATAGATTTTTTCATTCACACATTCTTTTACAATGCAAAGAGCGTGATTCTGATTACTTAAACAAGAAAAATTTGATGGACACTTTGTGGCGCTTTGAATTACCTTAGGATCGATTTCCATTTTGAGTGTTTTAATAAAAAATACGTAAACGCATTTAGGAGAGAGTAGGCAAATGTATTTCTATTTTCTTACACCATACAATGACCTATCTCATAGATTTTAAAATACTTAGGGCCATTATTTTAAGGTTGGATCGATTTTTTTTATATAATTTTAAAACTCATTTTTTTATGAATTTTTTTTTGATATTCCCCAAAAACAACAAATTTTATCCTGTCAAAATAAAAAACATATCTTTGCTGGAATTTTAACCGAAAAATTTAAAATTCAAACCCCGTTCCTATGTCAATAGACTCAAGCAAATTTGTAGGTGAAGGCTTAACTTACGATGATGTACTTTTAGTACCTGCTTATTCAGAAGTACTTCCCCGGGAAGTAGATACCACTTCTTATTTCACAAAAAAAATTAAACTTAACACCCCTATCGTTTCTGCTGCTATGGATACTGTTACCGAGTATCAGTTGGCTATTGCTATTGCGCAGGAAGGTGGAATAGGAGTGTTGCATAAAAACATGAGCATCCAGGCTCAGGCAGACCAGGTACGTAAAGTAAAACGTTCTGAAAGTGGAATGATACTGGATCCTGTTACATTATTGGAAACTGCTATTGTTACAGATGCATTGAAATTGATGAAAGAATTTAAGATCGGTGGTATTCCGGTAATAAATTCAAAGAAAGAATTGATTGGCATTGTTACAAATAGAGATTTGCGCTTTGAAAAGAATCTCAAACGTCCTATCAAAGAGGTTATGACAAGCAAAGATCTTATAATTGCTAAAGAAGGAACTGACCTGAAAAAGGCGGAACAAATTCTTCAGCATCATAAAATTGAAAAACTACCGGTTGTTGATAAACAAGGGAAGCTGGTTGGTTTGATCACCTATCGTGATATCATAAAAGTGAAAGTTCATCCCAATGCAAACAAAGACAGATTGGGGCGTTTATGTGTGGCTGCTGCTGTGGGTGTTACTGCTGATATTTTAGAACGAATAGACGCACTGGTAAATGTGGGGGTAGATGCTGTGGTAATTGACACTGCACATGGCCATTCCAAAGGAGTTATTGAAGCATTAAAAAAAGTAAAAAAAACATATCCTCATCTACAAGTTGTGGTTGGCAATATCGCAACTCCTGAAGCTGCATTGGCTTTGGTAAAAGCTGGCGCGGATGCTGTTAAGGTTGGAATAGGCCCAGGTTCTATTTGTACCACACGGATTATCGCAGGTGTTGGAGTTCCTCAATTTACAGCAGTTATGGATGTGGCAAAAGCATTAAAAGGAAAAGGTGTTCCTGTTATAGCGGATGGGGGTATTCGTTTTACCGGTGATATTGTTAAGGCTTTAGCTGCCGGTGCAGACTCGGTAATGATGGGTTCGATGTTTGCAGGAGTGGAAGAATCGCCCGGAGATACTATTATTTATGACGGCAGAAAATTCAAATTATACCGTGGAATGGGCTCTATCGAAGCCATGCAAAAAGGTTCGAAAGACCGTTATTTTCAGGATGCAGAAGATGATATTAAAAAATTAGTTCCCGAAGGAATTTCCGGACGTGTTCCTGTAAAAGGAAGTCTGGCAGAAGTTGTGTATCAATTTGTTGGAGGCTTACGTGCAGGAATGGGATATTGTGGAGCAAAAAATATTGAAGCCTTGCAAAAAGCAAAATTCATACGTATCACACATTCAGGTATTCGCGAAAGCCATCCTCATGGAGTTTCTATTACCAGCGAAGCGCCAAATTATAGCAGATAATTTAAAATCAATTTTTATTGAAACACCTTTGCATGAAAAAACAAAGGTGTTTTTTTAGCATATATTGACCGACCGCCCATATCAATGGAAAAATAAAAAGTAAATTATTTTGACATTTCTTGTCCTTCAACCTGAGCAAGTTCAGGTATAGCTCCCAGCTGTGTCATAATCCCTAAAAAATCAATCTCGGTCCATCTTTCAGCTATTTTATTCTCAACAATACGATTTATAGCAATTCCGGTAAATTTGATATTTTTATTGGTTGGGGCAATTCCATGAAATTCTCCTTTATGTGTCCCATGAACTGTAAAACGATCCACTACCAAATCGCCTTCAGCAATCTGTTCCTCAACAGTAATTTTAAGATCTGGAAAACCGATGTTAAAAGTCTTCATGATGTTTTCTTTACTTTCTTCTTTATTTAAAACCTTCTTGCCTGTAAAGTGAAGTTTATAATTAGTTGCCCACAATTCATTTCCAATCTTATCGCGTTCCCCTTTTTCAAAATATTCCCAAAACTTGCGACTAATTGCTTTATTTTCTTGTTTTGTTTTTTCTGTTGTTTCCATGGTTTTGCTTTTTTTATAATTGTTAAAATTTAATAATAAACACCTATATGAAAAAACAAAGGTATATCAGCATAGGATTTTTGTTCCATGACAAAGATCAAAAGAGCGTGTGAAAATCGTCAAGAAGTATTTGTTTTTTAAAAAATACAGATAACTCATCGCAACATTCTTTTTTTATGGAATAACATTCTTTTTTTTAAGTTTCAATTAAGTTTGTACATTTAAGATAGTTTATCGGGTAAGACAAATAGAAAATGAAATATACCTTGACCCTTTTGTTGTCATTTGCAGCATTGACAACTTTTTCTCAGATAATTGACTACTCTCTTTTGCCTGGAACCTGGATTTGTTATAAAACTTCAGAAGCAACCCGAGATCTGACCGAATCCTACAAAAACCATTATGCGACTTTTAAAACCGATTCTTCATATATTGAAGAAAGACGATATTACACAGGTATTATTTCAAGTTTTTTTGTTGCAAGAGAAAAAATCAAAAGATTGCTTTTTTGTGAAATTAAACCTGCAAAGGAAAAAAATTAGTATCATTGAAAAAAATCCGAAATAAATTTTTACCAAAGAATAGATTATGAAAAAAACAGTTACACTCTTTTGTCTTGCATTTTACCTGCAAACGTATGCTCAGGGACCTGCCTTCACAATTGGATCTGATAGATCTATGTCTTACCAAGACAATCCGGAAGTCACCACGTTCAGAATCGAAAATAATAATTACGTTTTGTATAGTAAATTCAAAATGGCAGAAGGTATGCTGTTGCACCTGGAGGGATTTTCTGATCCAACAGATAGCTACTTGTGTTCGCAGGACATACGTGTTCCGCATTTACCTAATGAAATAGCGATCTACGAAGGATTTGTTGCCTTGAATGATAAGATGGTTCTTTTCAGATCTGTTTACAATAAGGAGGAGAAAAAGTGTGTGCTTTATGCACATGAATTGAATCCAAAAGGAATGATTATAGATGATGCAGGAAAAGCAATTACTTCCATAACAGCTGAAAAAGCTATGAATTCAGGAAATTTCATTATTAAAGCATCAGCTGATGGAAAAAGCTTTGTTGTCCTTTCTGAATTTCCATTTGTGAAAGAGACTAAGGAAAAATTTGCAATAAGTGTCTTCGATAATTCATTAAAACAACTCTGGAGCAAAGAATTTGAATTACAGAATGATTCACGCAGAGGCCCAACGAATGAACCTATCCTGACAAATTCCGGAATAGTTTACCTAATAAAAAAAGTGGAAGGCCCTAAGAATGCTGATTTTTATACAACTTATCAGATTGCAGAAAAAGGTGCAAAAATAAAAGAGAATATTTTAGAAATGGAAGCGCCAAAGAAAATCGTTAATTATGGTTATGTAGTGGATGAAGCAACGAACGACCTTACCATTGCTGGTTACTACACAGAGGATGGAAAAGTATCAGTTGGCGGAACAGGTTTTAAAGGTTATTTCTTCTACAGAATATCAGGAAGCACAAATGATTTTGCAGCCCGTAGCACAAATCCTTTCGAAAAAACACAAAGTAACCTTCGTGTAAATAGGGTATTACGTGTAAAAGGGAATTTATTTCTTCTTGGAGAAGAAAAATATGAAAACAATGTTGCCACTGAACAAAAGGATGAAAAAGGATTTCCGGTATATAAAAGAGAATTTTATGCAGGTAAAATTCACGTTTCAGTATTTGATGCAACAGGAAAAAGTATCATAAATACAATTATTACAAAGGAAAATAAATCTGTTGAGGATGGAGGATTTTCAAATTCTTTTTCTGCTGCAATAATAGGTGAGCAGATAATGATTGTTTACAATGATTATCAATATAAGCATGATGGACTGGAGCACAAGATAGTTGGGCCCATGTTGGCAAATGTAAAAATACCGATAATTCAGTTCATTGGAGCTGATGGTTCAACGGGCAAAAAATTTGCATTGATTGATAGCAATGTAGAAGGTAAAAAAGGATTGTCTTATTTATATCCTCAAATTTTTATTCCTGTTTCAAACAAAGAACTCTTTTTTCTTGGAAAGGATTCGGGTTCCTTTTATCCACTCCGATTGAAGTTGCCTTAATTGGTGTAGAATGAAAATAAAAATGCCTCAAGTAATTTTGAGTTTTAAAAAACAAAATAATACGTTTTAAGTGTTTAATTATTTATAAATCAAATCAATGTTAAGCCAATGCAGGTGTTATTTCACCTGCGTTAATGAATTACATTTGAAGCTGAGCCAATGCAGGTGTTATTTCACCTGCGTTCCTCTGAGTAATAATTAGAGAATTTGTTTTGTTGGTGGAATAACCAAGATATGAAGTTCGTGGATTTGCAAATGTTTTAATAAAAAAAAGAAATGGAAATCCAACAACAAAATATTTTATTAGGACTTCCCGATGACAAACTAAAACTTGTTTTAGGTCTTCGCGAAATAGTCATTTCATCAGCGCCTGAGCTTAAAGTTATATTAAAATGGGGCAGACTGACTTTCGTTAATGAAAACAACCTTATTGCATTTATTTGTTCATGTCCGGGTCACGAATATATTGAACTTGGTTTTTTCAAAGGGGATTCTCTTTGCGACACTAAACAATTATTAGAAGGTAACGGTAATAAAATAAGACGATTAAAAATAAAATCTTTGAATAAAATTCCGTCAAAACAAATAGAAAAATGGCTGAAGGAAGCTATTAAATTATCTTAAAATATCATTTAAAAACTTGAGCAAATCAGGTGTTATTTCACCTGCATTTCACTAAAAAAAAAATTACCTTGTTGCTGAAATAACGCAACAAAAAAACTAAAATAATATATAAAATATGAAAAGCATCACCGTATTTTGCGGTTCCAGTAACGGGAACGAAGATAATTACAGAAAACATGCATTTTTGCTGGGCCAGACACTGGCTAAACATCAAATTCAATTAGTTTATGGAGGAGCTAAAGTTGGACTTATGGGAGCTGTTGCTGATGGAGCATTAAGCGAAAAAGGAAAAGTAATTGGAGTACTTCCCACCTTTTTAAGAAGCAAAGAAATTGCTCACGAAAACCTTACTGAACTAATTCTTGTTGATAGCATGCACGAACGAAAAACAAAGATGAATGAACTTTGTGACGGTGTAATTGCACTTCCGGGAGGATTTGGTACCATGGAGGAGTTTTTTGAAATGCTCACATGGGCCCAACTGGGATTGCATAAAAAACCTATCGCATTATTTAACATTGATGGATTTTATGATCCCTTAACTGACATGATCCAAACAATGGTAGATAAAGGCTTTCTGAAAGAGGTAAATCAACAGATGATCTTAATAAGCGATAATAGTGATGAGCTGCTAAGTAAGATGCGAAACTATAAAGCACCACATGTTGGAAAATGGATAACTGAAGAATCTGTTTAATTACAATGCAGACAGTGCATAAAAAAATTTAGAAAAATTAAATTTCATAAAATTTGTCCCTTAAAATAGGCATAACAGATACAAGTTCTCATTATTCTAATTATCCAAAATGGATTAAAGGTGATGATGCATCCATTGAGATCCTGCAACTAAAGCAGAATAATTATGATGACCTGAATTTATGTGATGGCATTGTATTAAGTGGCGGCATTGATACACACCCGACATTTTATACTAACAATCGCCTTGATTATCCCAATGCTCCCAATGAATTTAATATTGTCCGTGATGAGTTGGAGATAAAAGTTTTTAAGTATGCCCGGGAAAACAATATTCCTATTCTGGCAATATGCAGAGGAATGCAGTTGGTAAATTGTGTACTTGGTGGTAATCTGATACAGGATATTGTAGAAATCGGAAAACCAAATCATAGCAGACAAGGAGAGATGGATCGCATCCATGAAATAAGTATCAACAAGAATAGTTTGTTGTATGAAATAACCGGAACAGAAACCGGAATTGTCAACAGTGCCCATCATCAGGCAATAGGGGAAATTGCGAACGATTTAATTATAACCGCATTTTCCCGGGATGGAATTGCAGAAGCCGCTGAATGGAAAAACAAAAAGGATAAACCATTTTTACTTTGTGTACAATGGCATCCCGAAAGACTAACAACAGTATTACAAGAGAATCCATTCTCAAAAAACATCAGGGAAGGGTTTTTGAAAGCGGTAAAAAATAAAATAAATAAAAATTAAAATAATTCTACTTTCGTTGATGATGATTTATTAATTTTAAAACATCTTCTTTACTAATAATCTAACCCAATTAAAATGAAGTCAAGACTACTCTTATCCTTTGTTATTGCTTTAATAACAAATTTAAATTTACTTGCTCAACAAGCGCCTGAATTGGTTTTAACTCTCTTATCGAATGATAAAATAGCAGATGTAAATATAGATCAGGAAAATTATATTAAATATGTCGGAAAAATTACCGATCTGACAAAAAGCGAGTTCAAAGATATTTCTGAAAATCAAAAAGTTGCAATACTATTGATCTCACATAAAACCAATAAACCTACCATCGAGTTTTATTCCAATCCTAAAATTAGCGCCGAAAAAGAAAGCAAGTATTTAAAAGAACTTGATAACATAAGTGTTGAAAACACTAAGCTTGTGGATTTCCCGATCCTAATTACATTGAATGAAAAGAATGGTGATATAAGTACAGATTTTAAAGAATTGGTTTTACCTGATGAACGAATTAATAGTGAATATGAAAATGCTGATCTTAAAAAAAAATATGAGTTGAATAAAGTATGGGCTGCCAAAATAGTTCTTCCCGTGCTAAGTGCATATGAAACAATGGTTGATGAGAAGTTTACAGGAGTAAAAAACTTTGGAAAATTAGTCACAAATACAAATTTTGATCAGAATCAAAACTCGAGCAAATTAACAAGTAATAATCCGGATTTTTGGAGAGCAAATTTAGAAATGTCAATTGGCAATCAACTGATCCCAATTACAAAAATCTTTGTACTAATATCACAAGGGGAATTTGACCACGCTAATAAATATCTGGAGATGGTTCAACTGTTTTCTTCTAAATCAATTTCCAACGATTACCTCAAAGAATTATCCCGGAGGATAAGTTCATTCAACAAACAATTAAATTCCGAAATTGAAAAAGGAATTGTTCAGCATGACAAAGCAAATTATGACAAAGCAATTTCGGTTTATAATTCGATATTGGATATTTATCCGAATTCTGCCTGGGCAAACTATGAATTGTTTTATTCACAAAATGCACTCGATCTTAAAAACGGTAAAATAAAAGCAGGGGACAGAACAGATTGGGATAATGCAAAAATAAAAATATTCAAATGTAATCCTTTGTACAACATGGATGTAAGAGCCAGTAATGGGAGAGAAGGGTATTTACTTTTCAGAAGACAAGAGATCAGTGGATTATTTAAAACTAAAGAGGAACAATTAAAGGATGTTTTTAAGTATGCCGACATAGCCATGGATCTGGGAGTATATGATTTTGCAGCTCAGTTATTTTGGTTTTCAACTACCTTCGATAAAGGAAATGAGAAAGCTCTTTTTAAATTTTTATTTTGTGTGGAACAACTTGGTGTTACAAACTTGAAAAATGAATTTAAAGGAGATTTCGAGAAAGAATTTAAAAAAATTGAAGAAAAGAAAACAAAGGAAATGAAAGAAAGTAAAATATACAAATCATTTAAAAACGGATAATTTTTATTCTAATTTTATAAGAGCCTATTTAAATTTTACGAAAAATGTATTATATGTCATTTCGAGCTGAAGGAAAACGAAGAGAAAAATCTGCTTATCAAGATGAGATTCCCTGGTCGAAATGACATTTAGGGACTGTCATTTCGAACGGAATGAAATGAAGAGAGAAATCTGCTTATCAAGATGAGATTTCTGCCTGGTCGAAATGAACATTTAGGGACTGTCATTTCGAACGGAATGAAATGAAGAGAGAAATCTGCTTATCAAGATGAGATTCTTTCATTAAAATTTTAACAGGATCAAATTTTAAGTTTTAATATTTGTAATTTATCTAACACTCATAACATGTATAGAACAGTCATAATTGGTACCGGTAGTTTTTTGCCTCCTGTGATAAAAACGAATAGAGATTTTACAGTTCATGATTTTTTTGATGAGAACAAAAATAGAATTGAAACTGATCCATCAATAGTTGTTGAGAAATTCAGACAGATTACAGGAATTGAAGAGAGAAGATATGCTCCGACAGAATTGAATACCTCCGACATAGGTACCTTTGCTGCCAGAGAAGCTATCGAAGAAAGTCAGATTGATATCGAAACATTGGATCAGATCATTGTTGCACATAATTTTGGTAATGTAATAAAACACACCATTCAAACAGACATTCTCCCTGCACTAGCATCTCGGATAAAACATAATCTTGAAATTAAAAATCCACATTGCGTAGCTTATGATATTTTGTTTGGTTGCCCCGGTTGGATCCAGGGATTGATCCAGGCCGATGCTTTTTTAAAAGCACAGATCGCAAAAAAATGTCTGGTTGTTGGAGCGGAAGCATTAAGCAGGGTTTTGGATGTTTACGATAGGGACAGTATGATCTTTTCTGATGGGGCAGGAGCATGTGTTGTTGAATACCGGGAAGTAGATGAAAAAAATGGAAGTGGAATTTTAAGTACTGCAACATTGTCGCATTGTGAGGAAGAAGCTTATTATTTGTATTTAGGAGAATCGAATTTTCCACATTCCGACCCACGTTTGCGATACATAAAAATGAAAGGCAGGAAGATCTATGAATATGCAATTAAACATGTTCCTTCGGCAATGAAAGAATGTTTGGATAAAGCAGGAGTGGGCATCAAAGATATCAGCATGATATTTATTCATCAGGCAAATGAAAAACTCGATGAAGCTATTATAAAAACATTGTACAAATTATACGGGATCGACAAAATGCCTGAAAATACGATGCCAATGAATATCCATAAACTAGGAAACAGTTCGGTAGCAACCGTTCCTACATTGTTTGATACAGTCCGGAAAGGCAGGCTCGAAGGATTTTCATTAAAAAAAGGGGATGTCGTTTTATTCGCTTCTGTTGGTGCGGGAATGAATATAAATGCTGTTTGTTATAGAATTTAAAAATAGATTCGACTCCATAATAAAATTAAGATAAAAATGAGATTTCTTCTGGAATTTATCCTGAGCGGAGCCGAAGGGGGCTAAATGACAAATACAAACTGTCATTTCGAACGCAATGAAATGAAGAGAGAAATCTGCGTGTGGAGATGAGATTTCTCCCAGAGTTTATCCTGAGCAAAGTCGAAGGAGTCGAAAATGACTTATAAAACATTTTTAGTAAAACTTAAACAGCGTC
>Ga0156174_1028_pt1 | contig 31875 bp, 27 predicted proteins | sample RifCSPlowO2_12_FD_107827 | JGI IMG/M metagenome (GOLD analysis project Ga0156174, IMG submission 107827) | Bacteroidetes bacterium RIFCSPLOWO2_12_FULL_35_15
ATATTTGAACTCTTCCTCTATAATGCACTACTAACAAACAAAGTTAAACCAATTGCTACCTGTTAATATGACATTGCCCTTCAAAGGGGGCAGGGGGATGAATTCATATGGCCCATTACAAAATATGTTCTGTAACAAGCCGAGAGTGTATGTGGTGTAAATTTCTAAATATAATATTTTAATGGTATAAACCACTTCTCCACTCCAAAACACCATCATTCAAACTTAAATTAGCCCCAAATTTCAAATAACGGCTTTCTGTCGGATTGTTCCATTAAAATCAATAGAAGTCTCGTTAAAACGAATAAAATCGACATTGCCCTATGAGTTAATGAAATCAATACATCTGGCGATTATTCGTTTCGATTTTACCAAAATTTTATAAAAATTCAGTTAATTCGTAAAATCAAATTATTTTTGAGAAAATTATTTTTCAAATTTTATGCGCGGACTTTTCACCATTCTTTTACTGATCCTCTCCAACACCTTTATGACATTTGCCTGGTATGGACACCTGAAGTTCAAAGAAATGAAATGGTTCGAAAACCTTGGTATCATTAGCATTATACTCATCAGCTGGGGTATTGCATTTTTCGAATACATGTTTCAGGTACCCGCAAACAGGCTTGGATTCAAGGGAAATGGCGGTCCCTTCTCTTTGGTTGAATTAAAAGTGGTGCAGGAGGCAATCACCTTAAGCGTTTTTGTAGTATTCACATTGATCTTTTTTAAGAATGAAACGCTTCGCTGGAATCACTTTCTGGGCTTTGTTTTCCTGATACTTGCAGTGTATTTTATTTTTAAGAAATAAGTTTTTATTTGTAATTAAAATTTCACAAATGGATATTTCCCACATCATCAATCACCTTGGCGAAGAACGTGAAGAATACTACGGAGCTGTGGCTCCACCGGTATTTCAAACAAGTAATTTTTGTTTTAATTCGGTTGCAGAAATGCGTGAAAAATTAAAGCGCGAATTAGAAACGCCTTTTTATTCAAGAGGATACAACCCAACAGTAGCAATACTTAGAAAGAAACTGGCTGCATTGGAAGGAGCAGAAGATGCACTTGTTTTTTCCAGTGGAAGCGCTGCTGTTGCTGCTGCTATCATGAGTGTGGTGAATGCCGGGGATCATATTGTTTGTGTTCAAAAACCATATAGCTGGACAAGAACCGTTATCAGTAAGTACCTCGCAAAATATGGTGTTACACATACTTTTGTGGATGGGGGAGAGGTGGAAAATTTCGAAAAAGCGATAGAAGAAAACACCAAATTAATTTATTTGGAAAGTCCGAATTCATTAACATTTGAAATGCAGGACATTACCGCTATCGCTGCGCTTGCAAAATCAAAAAATATCACTACCATAATTGATAATAGTTACAGCACTCCGATAAACCAACAGCCACTATCCATGGGCGTTGACATCGTTGTACATTCGGCAAGCAAATATTTAAACGGACACAGTGATGTGATTGCAGGTGTCGTTTGTTCTACAAAAAAAAGGATCGAGCAGTTGATGGCCGAAGAATATATGACCATTGGAAGCATTATTTCTCCGCAGGATGCAGCATTAATTTTACGCGGCTTGAGAACACTTGAGCTAAGAGTAAACAGAAGCGCTGAAAGCGCAAAAAAAGTGGTGGAATTTTTAGAAAATCATCCTAAAATAAAACAATTAAATTATCCGTTCGCATCAAAAAATCCGCAATTGCATTTGGCAAAAAAACAAATGAAACAAGGCGGAGGTTTGCTTTCTATCGAATTAAAAGTTGAAAAATTAGAACAGGCAGAAAAATTTTGTGATAGCCTAAAACGCTTTCTGATAGCCACTTCCTGGGGTGGTTATGAATCATTGGTTTTCCCGATGTGTGCCTTGGTGGCAAGTCAGAGTTTTGTAAATCCTTTGCCCTGGAATTTAGTACGACTTTATATCGGTTTAGAAGATGCTGATCTATTGATTGAGGATTTGAAGCAGGCTCTGGAGAAGATATAGGCATGCTTAAAATAACCACAGAGAATACAGAGAAACAAAGAGGTCTTCAAGGAGACTCTGGGAATTCCGTTGTAAATTATTTTTGAAAAAAAGAGCGTTAATTAGAAATCACTTCACCCGGAATAGCCCTCATTCCTTGTTTTGCCTGTATATGATTTGGATCCAATTCAAGAGTTTTTACCCATGCATTTTTTGCCATTTCAAAATCCTTTGCAGTATAACTAGCGCCTCCTAGATTATACCAATATTCAACATTTGTTGGGTCAACTTCTACCGCTTTCTTTAAAAATATAATTGCTTCTTCCGGTTGCTTTTCCCCAATTTTCATGGCCTCAGCAAAATAAGTAGCGCCCAGCAGGCCAAAATTTCTTTTTAAAAAAGGATTGTTCGGAAAAATTTCTGCTGCTATTTCCCAATTACTTTTTGCTTTTTCATAATCCTTCAATTTGAAATAAGCAACTCCTAAATTCAAATAGCCATTCACATATTTTTTATGAATAGCAACCGACTTATTTAAGTGGTAAATTGCTTTATTTATTAGTTCATTTACTAATGCCTTATTTTCGGGGATCTCGGAAAGATCAATATACGCTTTCCCTGCATTTCCATTTACAAGTGCACTGTTGGGAACCGTTTTCGCATCGGCAATAAAAAGTGAGGTGTCGTTTTTCCAATCTCTGTTGCGGGGAACAACAATTCTTTCGCAGAAAAAAATAATTCCGGAAATAACAATTACAGCAAAAATAGTATCGGTGTTTTTTGCGAAGGCACTCAGTTTTTCATAACACCAGTTTATTGAAATGCCTATTAACAAGGCAAATCCAAAGGAGGAATGATATACCAGTCGTTCGCCCATAGTAGCACCAATGTCCATTAAAAAATTAGAAATTAAAACCAAATGCAGCAAATAAAATGCAAGCGCAAATGCAATAATATTCCTTTTGAAAAATAAAATAATAGTTGCCGCGATCATTGATAAATGAATAACCAGGGACATCCATACAAAACCGTTTTTAAAATTGGTATATGGAATGGTGTTGTACGAATAATCACTCGAAAGTGGTGTAGGATAAAATAATAATTTTAAATAATGATTAAGGATCTCAATTTTTGTTGCCCACCTTTCTGGTTTTGTTGCGAACATGTATGGATTATTTAATACATCCGTATTTGGCGCTGTGCTTCCAACCCCGACAATTGAAAAACGAATTAGTAAATAAAGTCCTGCAATAAAAAAATAAGGAAGGCTTGATAGTAAACTTTCTTTAAACGAATCACCTTTAACGATGTAAAGTAACATAGGTATTAGTACCAATAAAGTGATCGCATATTCTTTGGAGAGAAGTGCTAAAAAGTAAAAGAGTAAACCATAAAACAGTTGCCCGGTTTTCTTTGTTTCACGGTAGCGGAAAACAGCAATAAATGTTAAAATAATAAATAGAAAAGATAAAATTTCATCCCGACTTTTTACATTGGAAATAACCTCGGTATGTATAGGGTGAATTAAAAAAATCAGGCAGGTAAAAAAAGCAATTAGGGGTGTCTCTTTAAAAATAAAATTTCTTAAAAAATACAATAGAATAATTACAGAAAAAATATAAAATAAAACATTCAAAACATGTCTTACCATCGCCACATCATCAGCCGGTTTCACCTTTGCTTTTGAACCAAATAGTTGTTGTTCTACCGCAAAAGTAACAACAGAAAGTGGCCGGTAACGTCCACCGGAAAGCTGTTGTTTGGCCCCCATTTGTTTATAAAAACTATCGTACGCATCGGTACTCAAAATTTTTGGTATGCCGCGTATGCCTTGTTGTACATAATCGTTTTTCTGGATTACAATACCATCATCCAAAGCATATTCGTTGAAAAAAGAATTTGAATAAAAAATAAAACCAATAAGTAGTAGTACAAAGGATTGAATCCTGAAATCACCAAAAGAAAATGACATACCGCTGTTTAATGGTACTTGAGTCTTTCCTTTATTTACTTTTGTTTTGACCATTTTGATTTGGTACAATTTATGAGGTTTTTACACAACAAATTGATTGATAAAAATAGTAGTTTTGTATGATCTCAGTCAATAAAAAGTTAAAAAAGACTCATTTTGCTTCCTATATTTCTCGACTCCGCTCGAAATGACCTGCGCTCAGTCATTGGAGCGGAGCCGAGAAAGCGGGCAGTTTTATGTAAAGAAAAATTGTATTACTATTGATAGATTTCTTTTGTTCTGAGTCTGTAAAATTACACGAATTAATAATTTTTAATTGAAAAATTTCTTAAAAAATAAATTTTCTTATCTAGCCATAGCTGCATTCTTTTTTATTGTGGCCTATGTTTTAAGTCACCCTTTCAGCAAAGGCGTTTTGCCTGCTGTCGCAGATTTTGAACAAACCTTACACAAAAAAGAAAGCCGCTTGAATGAGGAAATGTTGTTGTTGGCAAAACGCGCAGAGAAAGAAAATTACAATCAACTTTTTATTCAAAAGCCGGATTATTATAACACTTTATTGGAGAAAGAAGGGCTTGCGTTGCTCATTTATGAAAATGATACATTGAAATTCTGGAGCGACAATTCCATTGCTGTTGAAAACTGGATGCGTGAAGTTTGTTTGGATACCAGGATGGTAAAGTTGCACAATGGCTGGTTTGAAGTTATGAAACCACAAACAAATGCTTCAACCACAAAAACGGTTGTGGGACTTGTTTTAATAAAAAATGAATACCCCTATCAAAATAAATATTTAACCAATGAGTTTCAAAAAGATTTTGCCCTGCCTGCAGAAACTAAGCTGATCACAAATAATCCGAATACAACCAACCAGGTTAAAAATTCAGCAAATGATTATTTATTTTCATTTGAATTTAATGCTGCAAATAACTCCATTGATCTCAGATCCTATTTATCGCTTTTATGTAATTTAATTGGCATCTTCTTTTTTGTTCTTTTTCTAAAAAAGAGTTGTTTTTCGTTTCAGGAACAGATTGGTAAAAATTATTCTATCCTTCTTTTTATTTCAATAATTGTTTTTTTGAGATACCTGACCATAAAATTTTCTATCCCCGAAAATTTTTATGATTTCGAATTATTCAGTCCGAAAGTATATGCTGATGCCAGTTCGGTATGGTTAACTTCGCTGGGTGATCTGTTGATCAACATGGTATTATTGTTTTACATCACCTTTTTTGTTGTTTCCGAAAGCATCCTGAATAATTTATTGCTGCGGTTAAAAAGCACCAATAAATTTGTTTTATCCTTGACCTTTTTCCTCGCCTATTTCGGGTTTTCTTGGGTCATCACAGCCCTATTCAGCGGAATAATTAAAAACTCAAACATTCCGTTTAGTATCAATAATTTATTTAGTCTCAACCTGTTCAGCTTTGTAGCTCTTATCATTATTGGTTTATTGCTTATTATCTATTTTTTGTTTGCCGACAAAATGGTGTCGGTATTAAAACAGTTTCAACTTAGTAACAAACAATATGCACTTATTTTTATACTTTCTGCGATCATTCATGCATCTATTTCACATGTGATAGGAACCTATGATCTGTTAATTGTTTTCTGGCCATTTGTTCTGGTGATATCTATTGCATTGATCAAACAGAAATATCAAACGTATTCATTTTCCGGAACCGTTTTCCTGGTTTTTTTATTCTCGGTGTATGCAGTTCATGTTTTTAATAAACATACTACCATTAAAGAAAATGAAAGTCGGAAAATTTATGCTGAAAAATTAGCTGCTGAACAAGACCCGGTTGCCGAACTTTTATTTCAGGAGATTGAAAAAAAATTACTTTCCGATTCGGTATTGATGTCTTATGTAAGTGGTGCGAATAAAAGTCCGGTGGAGTTCGAAAAACGTTTGAAGCAACAATATTTCAGCGGGTTTTGGGAAAAATACGATGTACGTATCGCTTTGTTTGACAGTATGTGTGCACCTGTAATAAAATCACAAAATGCCATGTATGATAACAATTTTTATTTTGATGAGTTAATTGCAAAAAAAGGAGAACCAACTTCTTGCGAAAATTTATCATTTATAAAAAACCCTTCCGGAAAAATCAGTTATTTAACGAAGCTGGTGGTTTTAAGATCAATAAAGGATAAAACAAAATTCGGAACACTTTATATCGAACTGGACGCCAAATATATTTCAGATGAAATCGGGTTTCCTGAACTTTTGCTCGATAAAAATATTGGATTAACAAGCGAATTAAATAATTATTCCTACGCAAAATACAAGCACAATCAACTGATCAATCAATATGGTAAATTTCCATACAGCTTAAGTGGTTTAAATTTCGAGGAAAATGAAAAATCGTTTTCTTTTTTAAACAAAGAAAATTTTAATCACTTGTTATACCGGCCAAATGACGACACGCTTATTGTATTAAGTAAGAAACAAGAAACTATTACAGACAACATAACAACGTTCTCTTATTTATTTGCATTTTTCAGTTTGCTGTTGCTTACCATTTTGTTTGTTCGGCAAGCTTCAACAGGCTCTTTGTTTAAGGATTTTAGCTTTAAATACCGGATACAGATTTTGTTGGTATTCATTGTTTTAATTTCATTGGCACTCTTTGGCGGAGGCACCATTTTTTATATCAAGCAACAATTTGAAAATAAAAACGCTCAAAATATCAGCGAAAAAATTCATTCTGTTTTAATTGATATTACTAACAAACTGGAGAATGAAACTAAGCTTAGTTCAGGCATGTCGGAATACGTTTCGTTTGTATTAAAAAAATCTTCTATCCTGTTTTTTACAGATATTAATTTATACGATTCAAAAGGAAACCTCTACACCTCCTCGCAGGCAAAGCTATTTGACGAAGGCCTGACATCAAAAAAAATGAATCCGGAAGCGTTTTTACAAATTGCTATTTTAGGAAAAACAGAATTTATTCATGATGAACGCATCGGAAAATTAGAATATTTATCCGCCTATATTCCATTAAAAAATAATGAAGGAAAATTGCTTGCCTACCTTAATCTGCCTTATTTTGCAAAGCAAAGTGAGTTAGAAAAGGAGATCTCCGGATTCCTGGTCGCCTTAATAAATATTTATGTATTGCTATTTGCGCTCTCTATTATTGCGGCCATTTTTATTTCGAATTATGTAACCAAGCCATTAAAATTAATTCAGGACAAACTCAGTAAAATTAAGTTAGGAACAACAAATGAATTGATCGAGTGGCGGGAAAAGGATGAGATTGGTAGTTTGGTGAGCGAATATAACCGGATGATCCTGGAACTCTCAAATAGTGCCGAATTGCTTGCAAAATCGGAGCGGGAAAGCGCCTGGCGCGAAATGGCAAAACAAGTGGCGCACGAAATTAAAAATCCATTAACACCTATGAAGCTGAGTGTACAACATTTACAGCGCACCTGGAAAGATCATGCACCCGACATGGATCAGAAAATGGAACGATTAACAAAAACCATCATCGAACAAATTGATACACTTTCGTCTATTGCTACGGAGTTTTCGAACTTTGCAAAAATGCCGAAAGCGAGTTTCGAGAAAATCAATGTGGAACAACTACTTAAAAATACAGTTGATCTATTTCATAATTCAAGTGATATTGAAATTACTCTTGAAAATAAAACAACCTCACCTTCTTTTGTATTAGCCGACAAAGAACAGCTCTTGCGTGTGTTTAACAACCTAATGAAAAATGCCATTCAATCAATTCCTGAAGAGCGGAAAGGAAAAATAGAAATTAAACTGCAAAAAGAAAACGAGAATTATATCATCAGCATAAAAGACAATGGTGTTGGTATTTCAAATGATATTCTCGATAAAATATTTGTACCCAATTTTACTACAAAAACAGGGGGCATGGGCCTCGGACTTGCCATGGTAAAAAGCATTGTGGAAACCTTCAATGGAAAAATATGGTTTGAAACAGAAGATAATGAGGGAACTACCTTTTTTGTTTCCTTGCCGTGTTTCACAAATTGAATCGTAAAGCAATTCCCCCTTGTGTGCTTGTAAGTGCGGTTGTGAAGGGGGCACGTTGTTTTGTGTGTTGTTGGGCTGTTTTTCTCAAAGCAAAAAAAATAAAAAAGAGGTTATTGTTGGGATCAGAAATTTTCTAAATAAAAAACACAATTTTCATTTATACTTTTTTAACATTTTCCCCTTGCGTAAACTTAATTTTTTTTGTAACTTTATATTAACAACAAAAAAAGCATGAAATTAGTTATATTACTTCTACTGTCGTTTGTTAACGGCTATTCCGCAATCGATTCCAAAATTGATAAAGTTACCAACCACACTAAAAATGCAAAGGGAAATCCGGAGTATGCCCTGTTTATTGATATGTCGATTCCTTCCAATGAAAAAAGACTTTTTTTAGTTGAACTTGATTCCAAAAAGATCATCTATTCAACGTATGTCGCACATGGAAAAGGAAGTGGTGAAAGTAAAAATGCGGTCTATTTTTCTGACGTAAATGGCAGTCATTGCACAGCCCTTGGGCTCTATAAAGTGGGTAAAAATTATAAAGGCAAACATGGGAATTCTTTTGAATTGATCGGCCTCGAAAAAAGTAATGCGAATGCTTTGGAAAGAAGCGTGGTAATACATTCGGCTTCCTATGTTGAGGAAAAATTTATTAAAACGCAAGGGCGTTGCGGAAATAGTTGGGGTTGCCCTGCAGTATCAAAAGAAGCGCTGAAAAAGTTAAGTCCGTTTTTTCAAAAAAATATCATGGTATATATCTATGCCAAATAACACCCTCTTTAACTAACATCCTGCTCTGAAAGTGTGATTTAATCAAAGGAATTCCACGCAACTCTGCAGCGGGGTGTTTTTTTGACGCAGATTTACAGACTCTTCTTAGTATTAAAAATACATTAATCATTGCCTGGACAATGATTCTTTTTTAAAATCAGCGAATCTGCGGCTGTTTCCTTACGGCTCTTCAAAGAGTCCATCAACAACAAGAAAAATTTATTTTTTCGTTGATTTTACAAAATTCTCTTTTATCAGTTCTTCAGGAAGGATCACCAATAATTTTTTGCTGCCTTCAATACTGAAATATTGATAATCCTTTTCCAAAGGAATGCAGTTTAAATCGAAAATATTGATAGTATTAAAATCTTTTATTTTTACTGTTCCTTTTGTTTCATGCTTGGTTGACTTCTCTTTTGACAAATCCAAAACCTGATAGGCAGTCGCTACATAAAAATTCCAATAAGCATACGCTATTGGGTTTTTAATTTGCATATTGTTCAATTCGTCTTTAGAAAACTTTGAAAGCAAGCGTTGGTCGAAACTATTATTTTGTGCATTTGCAAAACCGACAAACAAAATAAATGTTATTAAAAACAAACGATTTTTCATATTTATTGGATTACATTATGGGTTCATGTAAATGTAAAAAAAATATTTACAAGCAGCAATGATTGTTTGCAGGCTTGCAAATGCATCAGGTCTTTTCATTTTTACAAAAATTCCCAAACCAATACTTTTTGTATCTTCGTAGCCAATTAAAAAACACCTTATTTTTATGAACAGACCCATAAGAGTTTTAATTGCAAAAGTTGGACTTGACGGACATGATCGCGGAGCAAAAGTAATTGCTTCTTTTTTGCGCGATGCAGGTATGGAAGTAATTTATACCGGTTTGCGTCAAACACCAGAAATGGTTGTTAATGCTGCTTTACAAGAAGATGTGGATGCCATTGGTGTCAGCATTTTATCAGGAGCACACAACACCGTTTTCCCAAAAATTATAGCACTCATGAAAGAAAAAGGCCTGGATGATGTGTTATTAACAGGAGGCGGAATCATACCTGATCAGGATATGAAAAAGCTAAATGAAAAAGGCGTGGGCCAACTCTTTCCTCCCGGAACAGATACCAAACAAATTGTGGAATATATTACCAGTTACGTGAAAGAACACCGAAAATTCTAGAAACCTCACCCCTTAATCCCCTCTCCACAAGAGAGGGGTCGATAGGTGAGAAACGAAACAATATAAAAATAAATTGCGTCTCCGCGCCCGGAGTTTATCCTTAGCGAAGTCGAAAGACGATAAAAAAACTTAAAACAATGAACTTCGAAAACATTTTAACCTACGCAGAAAACAGCATTCTAATTATCACCATTAACCGTCCCGATAAACTAAATGCGCTGAATAAAAAAACGATTGACGAATTAAATAAGGCTTTAATTGAAGCAGAAAAAGATGTAGCCATTAGGGTTATTATTATTACCGGTTCGGGCCAAAAAGCATTTGTTGCCGGTGCTGATATTTCTGAATTTGCTCACTTCTCCGTTGAACAAGGAAAAGCGTTGAGTGCCGAAGGACATAAAAATTTATTTGATTGTATTGAAAATCTTTCTAAACCTGTAATTGGAGCGGTGAACGGTTTTGCTTTAGGAGGAGGATTGGAATTAGCAATGGCATGTCATCTTCGTGTTGCTTCAGATAATGCAAAAATGGGTCTGCCCGAAGTTTCTTTGGGTGTAATTCCCGGTTATGGCGGAACGCAACGTCTGGCTCAATTGGTAGGAAAAGGAAAAGCCTATGAAATGATTATGACGGCAGATATGATCACTGCTGCTGATGCACTTGCCTGGGGTTTGGTAAATCATGTTACTGCCCAGGAAACACTAATGACAAAGTGTTTAGAGATTGCCGGAAAGATCAAATCCAAGTCGCCAACCGCTATTGCAAGCGCCATTCGTTCGGTAAATGCAAATTTTAAAGACAGTGTAAATGGTTTTGCTGTGGAGATCGAAGAATTCGGTAAATCCTTTGGAACAGAAGATTTCAAAGAAGGAACAACAGCCTTCCTTGAAAAACGTAAAGCAAATTTTACAGGAAAATGATCTAGTTTATAAGTTCTAAGTTTTAAGTTGAAAAGCAGCTCAGCAGAAATTCAGCCCTCGAACTTTTGACTTACAAACTTACCAACTCATTAACTTACAAACTTAAAGTTGAATCCACTAAAAAAACTAGCTTCACAAACTGCAATTTATGGTTTACCAACCATTGTGGGGCGCTTGTTGAATTATTTATTAAATCCTCTTTTTGCATTTAGTTTCAGTACTTCAGAAATGGGAGTGGTAACCTCTGCATACGCCTATGTTTCTTTTCTTTTGATATTTTTAACGTACGGTATGGAAACAGCTTTGTTTCGGTTTTCACAGTTGGAAGGGGATAAACAAAAAGTATATACCACATCACTCATTTCCCTGTTTTTCTCTTCCGCATTTTTTATAATCATTGCTTCGCTATTTTCTTCTTCGATTTCCGAAAGTCTTAAATTTTCAGGCCATTCGGAGTATGTCGTTTGGTTTGCGATCATAATTGGTACTGATGCATTAACAGCAATTCCTTTTGCAAAATTACGTGAACAAGGAAAAGCAAAACGATTTGCAATTGTTAAAACAATTAATATTTGCATCAACATCGGTCTAAATTTATTCTTTATTTTATTTTGCAAAAAGGTATTTGAGTCGGCAGATTCAGTTTTCAAACCTTTTGTAGAAATGGTTTATAATCCGGCCATTGGTGTTGGGTATATTTTTATTTCCAATTTGGTGGCCAGCATTGTCACACTCCTGATTTTATCCCCGGAAATCTTAAAAATAAAATTTGTTTTTGATACCATTATCTGGAAAAAAATGATGCGCTATGCATTGCCGCTCCTTGTTGCCGGACTTGCCGGAATGGTAAATGAAACGCTTGACAGGGTTTTATTAACCCACTTAATTCCGGGAAAAGAAGAAGCACTTTCCCAAACAGGTATTTACGGATCTTGTTACAAGGTTTCTATCATCATGACTATCTTTATTCAAACCTTTCGTTTTGCAGCAGAACCATTCTTTTTCAGCCATTCCAAAGAAAAAGATGCCAGGAAAACATATGCAGACATTATGAAGTATTTTGTTATTATTTGTTCCATTATTTTTTTAGGAACAATGATGAATATGCAGTGGATCCAGTATTTTGCAGGAAAAGCCGAATTCAGAACAGGAATTAAAGTGGTTCCGATCTTATTGCTTGCCAATATGTTTTTAGGAATATTTTTTAATCAATCAATTTGGTACAAACTTACCGGTCAAACGCATTATGGAGCGTTGTTAACAATTTTTGGCGCAATCATCACAATTGCCTTAAATATTTATTGGATTCCGCGTATTGGTTATATGGGATGTGCCTGGGCAACATTAATCTGTTATGCAAGCATGATGATTGTATCCTACTTTTTGGGAAATAAACACTACCCTGTTAATTATGATTTAAAACGTATCCTGGGTTATTTGGGTTTATCCTTAGCTTTGTATTTTGTCAGCAGACTGATTAAAACCGATTCAACGGTAGTTAATTTATTTGTCAACAATATCCTGTTGCTTGGCTTTGTGCTCACAGCCTGGATGTTGGAAAAAAATAATTTAAAACAATTAACATAAAAAAAAGAAAAACAGCTTTGTTTGGAGAAAAAAACGAACAAAATTTACCTCTTGAGAGACCTTGTCCGTAATTTGTCGAAGAAGGTCAGGGGTATTTAATTAGTTAGAAAAAAAACATGAAAATAAAGATCATTAACAAATCAAAACATGAATTGCCAGGCTACGCAACACTTGCTGCTGCCGGAATGGATCTTCATGCAAATTTAGAGGCACCCATTGTATTGAAATCATTGGAAAGAACTTTGGTTCCCACCGGATTATTCATGGAAATCCCTGTTGGATACGAAGCTCAGGTGCGCCCAAGAAGTGGTTTAGCATTTAAAAATGGCTTAACGGTTCTTAATTCACCAGGCACTATTGATGCTGATTATCGGGGAGAAGTGAAGGTGATCCTGGTAAATCTTTCCAATCAGGATTTTACAATTAATGATGGTGAACGGATTGCCCAAATGGTGATCGCAAAGCATGAACAAGCCGAATGGATCCAGGTGGAGCAGTTAGAAGAAACAAGTAGAGGTGAAGGCGGTTTTGGAAGCACCGGAAAAAAATAAATACCACCTCCCCACAGGAGGAAGGACGTAATAGGTTTTTTTAAGAAAAATAAATGTTAAACTAAAAAATAAATTTCTCTCTAACAATCCCTCTCTGGAGTTTATGCTGAGCGAAGTCGAAGCAGAGAAGGAAAGAAGGGGAGAGGCCGCTATTTATGAAGATAATTATCCCGATGGCAGGAATGGGCAAACGTATGCGCCCCCACACACTTACAACACCTAAACCGCTTATTCCGATTGCAGGAAAACCAATGGTGCAACGAATTGTTGAAGACATTATAAAAGTATGTGACGAAAAAGTAGATGAGATCGCCTTTGTTGTTGGGCATTTTGGAAAAGAAGCTGAAAATAATTTGGTGAAAGTGGCTGAAAGTCTAGGCGCAAAAGGGAGTATCTTTTATCAGGATACGCCATTAGGTACTGCTCACGCGATCATGTGTGCAAAAGAATGTGTTACAGGAAAAGTTGTTGTTGCCTTTGCGGATACGCTTTTTAAGGCTGATTTTAAAATGGATTCATCGCAGGAAGGAATTATCTGGGTTCAGAAAGTGGAGGATCCAAAGCCTTTTGGCGTTGTAAAATTGGACGCAAACAATGTGATTACCGATTTTGTGGAAAAGCCTTTGGAATTCGTTTCTGACCTTGCCATAATTGGAATCTATTACTTCAAAGATGGCGATTATTTAAGACGTGAATTACAATATTTATTGGATAACGACATCAAAGAAAAAGGAGAATATCAACTGACCAATGCGCTTGAAAATATGAAAGCGAAAGGAACAAAATTTACTCCCGGAAAAGTTACAGAATGGCTTGACTGCGGAAATAAAGATGCTACCGTTTATACCAATTCCCGTATTCTGGAGTTCATAAAAGATACATTAGTACTCAAAACGGTTAACAACCAAAATTCACGAATCATTGAACCTTGTTTTATTGGCGAAAATGTAAAGTTGATCAATTCTGATATTGGACCTCACGTATCCATTGGAGAGGGTTGTGTGATAGAAAACTCTATTGTTAAAAATTGTATCATTCAAACAAACAGTAAAATAAAAAATGCTGAATTAAGTAATTCAATGATTGGCAATTTTTCTGAATTTACCGGAAAATCAAGCGATGCAAGTATTGGCGACTATAGTACTATAAAATAAAATTTTGAAAAAAAATCGATTTTTTTCGTTTCGCTTTCTAACTCTATTGGTAATGGGAGGGCACTTATTTTTTAGTATCACCGCCTGTAAAACCGGTAAAGTATTGAAAGTGGGAGAAGATTCAAAAAAAGAATTAACAGGTAAAGCACGTGTTGATTTTGAATATGTTTTTTTCAATGGCAACAAAGAAAAAATGCTGGGTAATTATGATCTGGCCGAAATTCTTTTTTCTCAGGCACTAAAAATTGATCCAAATAGTGCTGCAACAATGTATGAGTTGGCCAATATCTATGCCTTCCAGAATAATAAAAACCAAGCATTATTTTACAGTAAAAAAGCAGCAGAGATCGATCCTCGAAATGTTTGGTACCAAATGTTGTATGCAGAATGTTTAAAGGAAAGTAAACAACCTGCTGAAGTTGCAAACGTATATAAAAAATTAGTAAATGATTATCCCGACAGAATTGATTTTTATTATGAATTAGCCAATGCTTATTTATTTGCAAATAAACCAGGCGAGGCAATAAAAACATACAACAGAATAGAAGAACGTGTTGGAGTTACAGAAGACGCATCCTTGCAAAAACTGAAAATTTATAAGGGAACAAATCAATTCGATAAAGCAGTAGAGGAGGCAAAAAAATTAATAAAAACATTCCCGAAAGAAGGAAAATATTATGGAATGTTGGGTGAGTTGTATCAGGAAAAAGGTATGTATGATAAAGCGTTTGAAGCATACAATGAGCTACTGAGAGTCGATTCAACAAATGCATACGTTCATCTTTCTTTGGCGGATTATTATAGAAACCTGAAGCAAAATGATAAAGCATTTCAGGAAATAAAAATTGCTTTTAAAAGCAAAGAATTAGACATCGATACAAAAATCAAGATTCTGTTATCGTATTATTCCATCACAGAAACATACACTGAATTAAAGGCTGATGCTGATGAGTTGTGCAAGATAATTGTAGAGGTGCATCCCGATGAAGCGAAAGCGTTTTCAATGTACGGGGATTTTTTATATCGGGATAAAAAATTGGAAGAAGCAAGGATACAATTTAGAAAAGCAATTGAACTCGATAAAGAAAAATATGCTCTTTGGAATCAGTTATTGTTGATCGATTCGGAGTTAAATGATTATTCGTCCATGCAAAAAGAAAGCAAAGAGGCAATGGAACTTTTTCCAAACCAAGCCTTGCCTTATTTCTTTAATGGTGCCTCAAATGTTCAATTAAAAAATTATAAAGAAGCAATAATTTCTTTGACCGATGGAAAGGAATTTGTTTTTGAAAATAAACCTCTGCTTGCTCAGTTTTATGCAACAATTGGCGATGCACAAAATCAATTAAAAAATTATGCAGCTTCCGATTCAGCTTATGATAAGGCTTTGGAGAACGATCCCGACAATGTTTATGTTCTGAACAATTATGCGTATTACTTATCCTTGCGAAATTTCAATTTAGAAAAAGCGGAGGCGATGTCAAAAAAATGCAATGAGCTCTCACCCAATAATAATTCGTATCAAGATACCTACGGTTGGGTCCTGTATAAAATGGGAAAATTTGAAGATGCGAAATTGTGGATCGGAAAAGCAATTGAAAACGGAGGAAAAGCAAACGGGACACTATTGGAGCATTATGGTGATATTTTGTATAAGCTTGGCGATAGTGACAATGCCTTAAAGTATTGGATAGATGCAAAAAATGCAGGCGGAACAAGTGAGCACATAGATAAAAAAATTGCTGATAAAAAACTATATGAATAATCGAAACAGATCGGTACTTTTTATTGTTTTTGGGCAGAAGACGCTATTTGTTTTCCTTTTTTTTCTTGCCCTTTTTGTTTTTGGATCCTGTAAACATCAACAAAAAATTGTGCTTAATAGCGGTAAATGTATTTTGAACTTTAAAAATGCCAAAACGCTTACAAGTAATTTAAAAGCAAGGGAGTTTCAATTCGACAGGTTTAACGCAAAACTTGGAGTTGAAGCAATGATAGATAGTTCATCAGAATCGTTCACGGTTGCTTTACGAATAAAAAAAGATAGTATTATTTGGATGTCAATTTCCAAACTCGGTATTGAAGGCGCAAGAATGTTGATAACAAAGGATTCGGTTAAGTTTACCAATACAATAAGTAAAAAATATTTCAAAGGTGATTTCACTTATGTAAGTCAATTGATGAACACGGATATTGATTTTGAAATACTGCAATCTCTGCTTGTAGGCAACAGTGTCACATTTTATGATGAGGAAGAAAAACTGAAGCCTGGCGTAAATGATTGTCAATACACGCTTGGAACCATTCGGAAAAAGAGGCTTCGTAAAGTAATGGAAAAAGGAAAGGAATTAAAAGAACCTGTTCAAAGTATTTATTTAATTCCTGAAACGTTTAAAATTTCTCGTATCCTTTTTTACGACTTTAACCCCGATCGAAGTCTGGATGCTCATTATGGCGAATTCGAAAAAGTAGATTCGGTGCAATTGTTTCCGCAAAAAATGAATTGTGTGATCCGGGCACAAAAAAATATCAGTATCGATATCAATTATTCGAAAGTGCTGCTAAATGCAGAACAGACTTTTCCATTTAAAATACCAGGTAATTATGAGCCGATTGAAACTAAAAAAGACAAGTAGCCGTGTTTTTTTTCTTTTTCTTTTCTGTTTAGCCATGCTGAGCACAGGTATTTCTTTTGCGCAAAAACAAACCAAAAAAGATTTAGAAAATAAAAAGAAACAGCTTCAGGCAGAAATTGAAAAGACCAATCAGTTATTGAACGAAACCAAAAAAAACAAAAAACTTTCGCTGAATCAATTGGTGATGCTGAATAAAAAAATAAGTGTACGGGAAGAGCTTATTGCCACTATCAATGGAGAGATTTCAGAATTAAACAAACAAATAGTTGAAAATAACGAATCTATTAAAGGTTTACAAAACGACCTTGCAAAACTAAAATCCGAATACGCAAAATTGATCTATTATGCGTATAAAAATCAGGATGCATACAGCAGGCTGGTATTTATTTTTGCAGCCAGTGATTTTGAACAGGCATTTATGAGATTGAAATACCTGCAACAATACAGCGATTACAGGCATAAACAGGCTGAACGAATCTTGAGTACAAAAAAAAATCTGAATGAAAAAGTGCAAAGCTTAGAAGAACGAAAATCAGATCAGCGTGTATTATTAAGTAGTCAGGAAGTAGAAAAACACAATCTTACTTCCGAAAAAACAGAAAAAGAACAAGTGTTTTCTGAGCTTCAACAGCAGGAAAGCAAACTAAAAAAAGATCTGGAGAAGAAAAAACAAGATGCAAAAAAATTGCAACAGGCAATACAACGTATTATCGAAAAGGAATTAGAAAAACAACTAAGCCAGGCTCCGAAAGGAAAACCGAAGTCGCAAAAATTGATCTTAACTCCGGAGGCTCAGCTGTTGTCCAGTTCTTTCGCTACCAATAAAAATAAACTGCCTTGGCCGGTGGCAAAAGGGGTGATCAGCGAGCGTTTTGGTACTCATCCGCATCCATTAATGCCGAATATTGATATTAATAATAATGGAATTGACATCACTACAAATAATGGATCATTAACGCGTGCTGTATTTGATGGTGAGGTTACAGGAATTGCTAATATTCCCGGGGCCGGACAGCTTGTTATTATCCGTCATGGAGATTTTCTTTCGGTATATGCAAACTTAAAAGATGTTTATGTAAAATCAGGTGAAAAAATTAAAACCAAACAAAATATCGGATCAATCATTTTTGATGAGGATGACTCAAAAACAGTTTTACATTTTGAGATCTGGAAAGGACAAACAAAATTGGATCCCGAAGGTTGGTTGTATAAGAATAACTAACTGGTATTATTTTCTTATCTTTGTTGTGTAATTAAAATTTATATAAAATGTTAAATAGTGTTTTACTTGGTATTTTTGGTCTTGGTGGATCAGAAATGATAATTATTCTGATCATTGTTTTATTGCTTTTTGGCGGTAAAAAAATTCCGGAATTAATGAAAGGTCTTGGCAGAGGTGTAAAAGAGTTTAAAGATGCTTCAAAAGGTACTGATAGCGAAAATAACACTACCTCAACACCTGATAAAAAAGAATAATTTTTTCTTGAAAATAATTCCACAACTCCCCTCTTTTTACAGGGGATTTTGTGTTTATAGTATTAGCATTTTATGCAAACTGTTTATAGTTTTATCTGAAAAGTAATATCGAATAAAAATTAACCAGTAGAATAGAACTCTTTAGTTTCATTGGAAAAACGCAAATCAAATGAAAAGTAAAACGATATTTTGTTTGACTTTACTAACAATCCTTGTTACAGGTTGTAAAAAATATCCCGAAGGTCCTTGGTTAAGCTTGAAAACTCCAATTCATCGAATTGATGGAAACAGTTCTAAAATGTGGGTAGTGGATTATTTTTCTATTAATGGTAACGATTCCTCTGCTTATTTTAAAACCCCATTTTACGGAAAATACACATTTTATAAAGCAGAACGAGACCACAATTCAAAATTTGATTTTGTTTCTTCAAGCAACTCTTTCTCTGGGGAGTTTTTTTTAAATAAAGCCAAAACAGATATTACAATGGAGCGATACACTCTTACTAAGGGGATAATGCCTCCGAACGATTCAGTTTGGAATAAGATTTTAAACTGGGAAATACAACGATTGACGAATGTTGATTTTTGGCTAAAAGGTAATTTTAATGGGAAAGAATATTATATGAAATTAAAATATTAAAATACCCATAAACATGATATCGATAAGTATCAGGCTTACTCGATTGTTTTTTTATAAAACGGTTTCCAACTCCAACAACATATTGTCAATGAAACTAACAGGTAACAAATTATCATATAATTATTACATTTGAGAATCAAAAAACGTCTTTTAATTATAAAATGAATCAAAAAATCTACCATTCTCTTGCAGAAGTTCAATTTGATCTAACCAACAAGGCCATTTCCTGTGTTGAACTTACTCAGTCCTACATAAACCGTATCAATGACAATAAAAACTTAAATGTGTTTTTAGAAGTGTTTGAAAAATCGGCTTTGGAAAAAGCGAAGCAGGTGGATGAAAAATTAAGATTGAAAACTTCCGGAAAGTTAGCAGGAATGGTTATTGCGCTCAAAGATAATTTATGTTACAAAGGACATAAAGTATCAGCATCATCAAAAATTTTAGAAGGTTTTGAGTCGCTGTACAATGCAACGGTTGTTGAAAGATTGCTGGCTGAAGATGCTATAATTATTGGCCGCACCAATTGCGATGAATTTGCAATGGGCAGTTCCAATGAAAATTCTGCTTTCGGAAATGTGTTAAATCCATTGAATACAAAATGTGTTCCAGGTGGTTCTTCCGGTGGTTCTGCAGCCGCTGTTGCTGCCGATTTATGCCTTGCTGCTTTAGGAACAGATACAGGAGGCTCTATTCGCCAGCCGGCTTCTTTCTGCGGTGTTGTTGGCTTTAAGCCAACCTACGGTAGGGTTTCGCGCTATGGCGCTATTGCATATGCTTCATCATTTGATCAAATCGGACCTCTCACAAAAACGGTTGATGATGCTGCTTTGATAATGGAAGTAATGTCCGGAAAAGATGAATATGACAGCTCTGTTTCATCCAAGCCGGTTCCTGCCTATTCAAAAGAAATAAATAATAAACAAGTAAAAGTTCGTATTGCGTATATCAAAGATTGCTTAGAAAATGAGGGATTAAATCCAGAAATAAAAATACGCATTAACGAACTGATTAATAAACTAAGAGCTGCCGGACATACTGTTGAAGCTGTTGATTTCCCATATATTGATTATCTGGTGCCTACCTATTATGTTTTAACAACAGCCGAAGCATCCTCTAATTTGGCAAGATATGATGGTATTACCTATGGTTACCGAAGTGCAAATGCAACAGATCTGGAATCAACCTACAAAAAATCCCGGAGCGAAGGTTTTGGTGCAGAAGTAAAACGAAGGATCATGCTTGGTACCTTTGTGTTAAGCTCAGGATATTATGATGCTTATTATTCAAAAGGGCAACGTGTAAGACGATTATTACAAAACAAAACCAATGAAATTTTAAACAATTATGATTTCATTTTGTTGCCAACAACACCGGGCACAGCCTTTGAGTTTGGACAAAAAGGAGCAGACCCGATAGCAATGTATTTAGAAGATATTTTTACCGTTCAGGCTAACATAACCGGAATACCGGCCATTTCACTGCCAATAGGAAAACATTCAAATGGTTTGCCTTTTGGGATTCAAGTCATGGGGAAAAAATTCGCTGAATCCGAATTGTTTTCTTTTTCAAAAATAATACAGAACGAATTTTAATTTACTTTTCTCAACATATTGAAAACAAGGCGAACCGGGAGTTCCGGCTGTTACGTTTTTTTTATTAACATTTTTTCTGCAATAAAATAAGGACATTCAGCTCCCTTATTTTGTATTTTCGGTTTTTCATTGCGATATTTGTATAGAAGGCAAAACATTATTGTGGCCTTGCCGTTTTTATACTATGAAAAAATTAAATTTCCTATTTCTTTTTACTACATTATTTTTTTGTCTGTTTGGGACAGGAACTGTTTTATCAGGGTTTTCACAGGTTAGCTATGCCCCCGATACTCTAAAAGACGATCCTATTGCAGCCGCACTGGATAGTCTTTACAGATTAAATTTCTTTGAAAAAGGATATGCAAAGATCCTGTATCCGAAAAATACCAAATTTCATTTTGCTCCCGATTCGGTTCCGCGTTACGATGAAATGGTGTTTGAAGCACGGTTGAATAAAATTGATGCAATTTCACCATTTGACTTACAGTATAATACTGTTGTAAAGGGCTACATTGAAATGTACACGATACGCAAACGTGAATTGGTATCCCGCATGATGGCTCTTTCTCAATTGTATTTTCCAATGTTTGAAGAGCAGTTGGATAAATATAATTTGCCTTTGGAATTAAAGTATTTGGCAATTTGTGAATCGGCATTAAATCCAATGGCGAAATCACATTCGGGCGCTATGGGGCTTTGGCAGTTTATGTATCCTACCGGAAAAATGTTCGGACTAAAAGTTTCTTCTTATGTTGATGAGCGCTGTGATCCATACAAATCAACTGTTGCAGCTTGTGAGTATTTTCAATATTTGTACGGTTTGTTTGGCGATTGGCAAATGGTGCTGGCTGCCTATAATTGCGGTCCGGGCAATATTAACAAAGCCATTAGAAGAAGTGGCGGAAAAAAAACATACTGGGAGATACGCCCATATTTGCCAAGGGAAACACAAGGATACGTTCCTGCATTTATCGCTGTGAATTATATGATGAATTATACTTCAGAACATAATTTGTATTCTGCCGTTCCGAAAAAAACATTTTTACAGGTGGATACATTAACAGTAAAAAAACAAATTTCATTTGAACAAATTTCTGCCGTTTTAGGTATCCCGGTTGAGGAGATCCAATATTTAAATCCTAGTTATAGAAAATTGGTAATCCCTGTTACCGAAGAGAGTGTAAGTATATTAACGCTTCCATCAAACAAAATTGGAGAATTTGTAACTAACGAAGACAAAATATATAACTATTATAAAAAAGATACCATAAGCAGCAAAGATGTTCTGGCAATACAGGAAGTCAGAAAAACTCATATTGTAAAAAAGGGAGAACACCTTAGTTCTATTGCAAAAAAATATGGTTGCACGGTTTCAGAAATAAAAACCTGGAATGGAATTACTACAAGTTCAGTGAAGCAGGGTAAAAAATTAATAATATATACCTACGCTAAAAAACAAACTACGAAAGTACTTCCTCCTCAGGAAAAACCGGGACCAAAAGTTGTAACGGAAACCCAAACGAATAAAAATACTTCCGGAAATTTTAAATATTATACAGTACAAAAAGGAGATTCGCTTTATAAAATCGCACTCAGAAATAAAACCACTGTTGAAAAAATAAAAGCACTGAATAACTTCGGTGAAAAATACAGCCTTTTTCCAGGACAAAAAATAAAGATTGCAACGATGTAATTTTTTTATTCTATTCTAACTAAATTTAATTCTTTGGGAGGAGCAATAATCAAAGGAACCATTTCTACCGTTACTGAACTGGTATCTAATCCAAATGCTTTTTCTTCCGATAAACTAAAACGTTTAAAGACAGAATAAATATCTAAAATTAATTTTTCATGAATCGGTAATTCATTTTCATAAGAAAGAAATTTTTCAATCACAATAAATCGAAAATCGCCAATGATGTTATTTTTCATTAAAGATTTATAACGACTGGTAATATCTACTTCTTTATTGTTTACCATATCTTCCACTACTTTCCTGAACATTAAATTAATGCGGGGAGCCACACGGAATCCTAACCTAAAGTCTATTCGAATAACATCATCATGAATAAATTCACTCACTTTATATTGCATGCGATACGGCTCATCAACAACGTCAACATGCACAAACCAATATATATCTGCACGTTTGGGTTGTTTCTGCATAATGGAATAAATGATCTTTGACTCGATCTCTTCCCGATTATCAGCACTTGTTAAATACACCAAATGCGTTGAATATTTTGGAACACTTAAATCTTTGCTTAAATCTTCGAGAATCGACAAGTGATCAGCAAGCTTCACAAATTCAACATACCTGTTTCGTATTCTTCGGGCATAAAACCAAATTAACATGATAAATATTAATAAGGAAGCAATTAGTAAACTAATCCAACCCCCTTTAGTGAACTTACCCATTTGAGCTACCAGAAAAGAAAGTTCTACAAATAAATAAACAAGGATGAAACTCCAGATGACCAGCGTACTAAAACGTTTAATTTTCATAAAATAAACAAGCAATCGGGAAGACATCAACATTCCTAAAATAATTGTAAGACCATAAGCGGCTTCCATTTTAGAAGATTCCTGGAAATATAAAACCACAAGAATACAACCGGAACATAGTAGCCAATTTACAGATGGAATATATAACTGCCCTCTTAATTCGCTTGGGTATTTTATTCTTGCTTTTGGCCAAAGGTTTAATCGTATTGCCTCATTGATCAAGGTGAATGAACCGCTAATCAAAGCCTGGCTCGCTACAATCGTAGCAACTGTTGCGAGCGCAATTCCGTAAGGCAAAAATCCGGTAGGCATTATGGTATAAAAAGGACTTGCCCCATGTAGTAATTCTCCTTGATGCTTAATCAGCCATGCACCCTGGCCAAAGTAATTTAAAACCAACATTGTTTTTACAAACCCCCAGCTTATTCTGATATTCTCTCTGCCGCAATGCCCTAAATCTGAATAGAGAGCTTCGGCCCCTGTTGTACATAGGAAAACAGCTCCAAGGAGCCAAAATCCTCCGGGATGCTCCACTAATAATTCGTATCCATATACCGGATTTATTGCTTTTAATACATGCCAGCTACCCGTAAGTTGAGAAACCCCAAGTATCCCAAGCATGATAAACCATAATAACATGACCGGGCCGAATAGTTTACCGATAGATTTTGTTCCAAATTGTTGTATTGCAAATAATAAAAAAATAATAACAATAACAATGGGAACGGTTTCAATATTTTTAAACGCGTCTAACATTCTCAAACCTTCAATAGCGGATGAAACAGAAATCGGGGGAGTAATAATTCCTTCTGCTAAAATAGCGCTACCACCAATTACTGCAGGAAAAAGCAACCATTTGACCTTTGTTTTTTTTACAAGAGTGTATAATGAAAAAATTCCTCCTTCACCTTTGTTATCAGCACGGAGGGTAAGAAAAACGTATTTAATGGTGGTTTGTAAAGTAAGGGTCCAGAAAATGCAGGATATGCCACCCAATACAACGGCAGTATCAATTGGTTGTTCGCCAATTATCGCTTTTAATACATAAAGTGGTGAGGTTCCAATATCACCATATATAATTCCTAATGTTACTATTAAGCCTGCGGCAGAAAGTTTGTGAACGTATTGACGACTGTTGGCCATTTAGGAGGTTTAATACAAAAGTGGATAAAATTACAAAATATTAAAGCACGTAAATGCGAAAAATATTGCAAATAAAAATTATTAAATAGAATTTTAGGAAAAAGTCAAATTTGAAATAGTAAAAGTCAATTCAATCGTTCTGAAATTTACTCCGTTTGCATAAGCGGAATCAACAACCTTCATGGTTATTCAGATACTCGAGTGTGCTGAAAAAAACGAAAAAACGTATATCCCAACCTATGTTTTTGTTCTGCCGTAAAATTCATTATTATTGTAAGTACAAAAATTGGCAAATGAATAATTGTAATATTTCTTTTTACTTCGCAATAAAAAACTTTTCTAAGTTGCAAATGAGAAGAATTATTATTTTTCTTTTTTTTGTAATACTTCATAATTTTTCTTTTTCACAAAGTTTCGATTGGCTGACTGAAGGCGGTGGTCCATTAAGTGATAAAGCTACAGGAATTGCAATTGATGCTTACGGAAACACATATATAACAGGGTTTTTTAACGAAGAAGCAACCTTTGGCTCATTTTATCAGCCCACGATAGATCCGCTGAGTAAAGAAGTATTTGTAGCTAAAATAGATCCTCAAGGCAATTATCTTTGGGCGAAAAGAGGTTCGAATCATTATGATGATCGTGGACTTGGAATTTGTTTGGATCCTTCGGGAAACGTATATGTAACAGGAACTTGTTGGGGAGGATTAGTTTTTGGTTCATTGAGTGTGTACAATAGCACCTTTTATACCGATCAAATATTTGTTCTGAAACTAGATACAAATGGAAATGAGATCTGGTTAAAAAATGCAGGTGTTGATGAATCGGGTTATCCCTATAATGATGACCAGGGTTTTGATCTTACATCAGATAGCAATGGAAATATTTATGTTACCGGTTTTCTTTCTAACCACGACTTTACAGATCTTTATGCAAATTTCGATGCTCTTCAAATTATAGTTCCTGCCGATGATTCATTGGCATTTGTTGCAAAACTATCGAATGCCGGACTATGGCAATGGGTACGAACCTTTGGCGGATTAGATGATGCGAGGGATAATCGAATCACCACGGATGCTGAAAATAATATATATGTTACCGGTGGTTTTAGAGGTACCCAAACTTTCGGAACTACAATATTAACAAGCTATGGAGGCTCTGATGTGTATGTTGTTAAATATGATGACCAGGGAAATTTTATCTATGCAAAAAATGCCGGCAGCCCACTGGATGACAGAGGAAACGATATAGCTTTTGATCATACTAATCATTTATACATCACAGGAGAATTTAAAGCAAAGGCCATTTTTGGAAACGATACTATCAACAATAATGGAAGTGATGATGATCGGGATATTTTTGTTGCACGCATGTCAAAAACCGGAGTGTTTGAATGGGTGAAAAAGGCGGGATCAAACAATGGAGGGGATAGAGGAAATGGAATTGTAGTGAATAACACCGGAAATATTTTTGTGACCGGCCAATATAAGGACACCGCGAAATTTGGCGGATTTATAGAGGTTTATACCGGTCCCGGTGATATCCAGATTTTTATTGCAGCAATAGATTCTCTGGGAAAGTGGAGGTGGGTTTTAAATGGTGGAAGCATCAGCGATGATAGGGGTAATGGGATTACCTGTGATAACGATTGTAATGTTTTTGCAGATGGATTTTACGAAAACACATTAAATTTTTATCCAAGTACAATAAATTCTGCTGGTCTGAAAGATATTTTTACTGTAAAGGTAAAGGAGGCTTGCTTCTATTATGTGGCCCCTCCACCGGTTGAGCCGCTGAGTGAATTTTCTGCTTCAAATGTATTTAGTCCGAATGGTGATGGAGTGAATGACCTATTTAAATTCACAACAAAGAACATTTCAAAGCTTAATTGTCAGATCTATGACCGCTGGGGCCTTTTAGTTTATGAAATAAAAAATGCAGAGGAGGGCTGGGCAGGGCGCACTAAAACGGGGATGAATTGCTCAAGTGGTGTTTATTATTATGTGGTAACTGCAGAAGGCCTTGAAGGCAAACAATATAAGGAGAAGGGATTTATTCAGTTGCTGAGATAGAGTTTTTTGTGTTAAATTATTAATAATAAGAAAGCAGATCTATAACAAATCAGCTAAGCAAACAAATAAATTTATAAATTGTTAAAAAGCTCTGATGGCACGAACGTATCGCCCATTACCCTTCCAGTCCTGGCCTTGATAAAGAATGTCAAAGGATTGTCCCCAGGCATTCATATAATCGCTCCCCTCCTCGGTAGAATTCCAATAAAAAGAATTTGCAAACCCTCCAACTGCACTTCTTTGCAAATACAATAAGTTCAACTCATATTTTGAAGGCAAATACCAGTCGCCATATGTAATTCCACCTACGGTGACGGAATAATCAGCACAAACTTTAGCAGCGAAATTTGCTGTTGGATTATCGGCAAGTTGTGTAGCAACAATCATGGTAGTATTCATTGAGCCGGCTCCTAATCCATCTCCGGTTGTACCGGTAAATCTATAGGTTCCATTGTACCATTGTACCGAAGAACTTTGATCAGTGGTTGCTGCTATTAGACCATGTTGCCCTCCATCATAAACATAAAATACAATACCGCCTCCATAACTTTCACCAATAGTATGAATCCCTGTGTTCGTTAAAGAACCGGCAGAAACGTTTCCATTAGCATCTGTTACAACAAAGCGGTTGCCGGTGCCTGTTAGGGTTTGAAAGCGAACTCCTCCGGTTGTATGAAGTTGTGTAGAAGGAGCAGTTGTTCCAATTCCAAGATATCCAGCTCCTGTAACACGTACCATTTCAATCCCAGCTGTTGTTTCTATTCCCCAACTTCCTGTTGGGCTTATGGTTCCTAAAAGTCTTTTCCCGGCTACCGGATTTCTCATATTAAAATCACCATTTGCAGTGTTAAAATCTATTCCTGTTTTTTCTACACCTGCCCATTCCCAAATGTTGATAGAACCGCCCGCACCAAATTTGGCGTTACCAATAACATCCAGCTTTGCTCCCGGTGTTGTTGTTCCAATTCCAACATTACCGGTACTTGAAATTCTAAATCTTTCTAAGGCCGGTCCTGCATTATAGGTGTAAAATCGCAATCCTATGTTACCGTTACTTTCTGTAATTGCTTCTATGCGACTTACTTCTGCATCTGTGTTTTGGACAAACGACATTCCAATAGCTTCTCCGGCTATGGACATCAATGTTGAAGTTTGCAATTTCAGGAGGTTTCCGCTCCCACCAAACACGTGTAATTTCGTATTTGGTGTACTTGTTCCAATACCTATATTACCTGTGCCCCATTGAATCGACATCGCATCACGGGTCATTCCATTGTTCAGATTATCGAAACCCATGTCCCGGAAAGCAAGGTAGCCATCCGTCATAGGAACATATATTTTCCAGTCTCTGGCCGAGCCGGCACCATTTCCGGATTGTAAAAAAAGAGATGCATCATTTGATGATACGAACCGGGTTCCGTTTCCGATATGCAGTTTAGCGGAGGGACTTGTTGTCCCGATACCTACATTGCCACCAGTATTAAAAATATTGCTGCTATTTAAAACCCATTGTGTACCATCCCAATAAGTAGTATTTCCTGCCGCTGTTCCGTTTGAAAGCATTCCTGTAGCCCCTGTTGCTCCGGTTAAACCGGTTGGCCCTGTAACTCCCGGAAAACCGGTTGATCCATTTAAACCGGTAGCGCCAGTCATACCTGTTGCGCCTTGTAAACCCGGAGTTCCTGTTAATCCGGTTTCTCCTGTAATTCCGGTAGCGCCAGTTAATCCCACTTCCCCTGTTACACCAACTATTCCTTGTGGCCCTGTAGCTCCTGTCACACCTGTTGCGCCTTGTAAACCCGGAGTTCCTGTTAATCCGGTAGCTCCTGTAATGCCGGTAGCGCCCGTTAATCCTATTTCCCCTGTTACACCAGCTATTCCTTGCGGCCCAGTTGCTCCATTCATACCTGTTGCGCCTTGTAAACCCTGAGTTCCTGTTAATCCAGTTGCTCCTGTAATGCCGGCAGCGCCCGTTAATCCTGTTGCCCCTGTTACACCAACTATTCCTTGCAGCCCTGTAGCTCCTGTCATACCTGTTGCACCAATTGGACCGGGTGTTCCATTTGCTGAAAATAATGCATATGGAACACTCATCAATTGGCTTGTTCCGGAAATAGTATAAGATGTTCCTCCCAAAGGATCTGTTTCTGTTTTAATAAAATAGGGTCCGGCCGACCAATCAATCCCTGCAAAGGTTCCGGTTATGATTGTTCCTGTACCGATTTCTAAACTTGCCAAACCATTAGCATTTGTTGTTGGTGTATGTGTTTCCTCATAAACAGCTGTACCGCTTAGTGAGCCTTGTAATACACTAATACGAATTCCTATACTGGTATTTGAGATCAACGTATTAGAACCGTCTCTGATTACAGTTTGATAACTCATTTTTTGAGGAGCCTGAGCAAATGAACTAACAAATAAAAAGAGAACCATTAGGGCTGTAAGTGTTTTTTTCATCGGTAGGATGTATTTAGTTTTTTATAATCTTGAATGTTTTTAATTCGTCTTTATTATTGATCACCTTCAAAAAATAATCACCTGAAGAATATTCATTTAAAAGAATTGTAGTTTCTGAATTGGTAATTTGTTCTTTAAGCAAAAGTTTTCCTTGAACATCATATAACTGAAATGAAAGGTTTTGCAGGTTTGTTTTTTCAATTTTTAAATTAATAATAGTTGCTGAAGGATTAGGATAAACAGTCATTGTCAGATTAATGTCCGGATTACTGTTAACTCCGATGGCTAATAATACGTATGGTTGTTGTATTCCCTGATTTACTGAACCGGAGGCACTGCCAACACTTGTATAAATCACTTGCCCCACAGTATAACTTGCACTTCCGCCAGAACCAGAGGCATCAGCACCCATTGCAGGAACGGCATCCTGTGCTTTAGTCCCTATTGTTCCTAAACCAAGTAAACAACAAATGAGCAGTTTTATTTTTATCATCATTCAATTTTTGATGAGTAAAAATAGAACATTAATTCATTAATCTAACAAAATGACAAGGATGTTTTTTGTTTCAACTATTTGATTTGCAAACTCTCCGATGAAATTGAGTAAGAAATTATACTTTGAATAATGTTAGATAACTGAATATACATGTTAGAGGAGGATTTTAATGCAAATTGTATGCAAATGCAAAAGGGTTACAACGACCAATGTGTTGTAACCCCTATTCTTGTTGCTCCCTCTTCAGGACTTGAACCTGAGACCCTCTGATTAACAGTCAGATGCTCTAACCAGCTGAGCTAAGAGGGAATTTTTCCTTAAAAAGGAGTGCAATATTAGTGTGTTTGAAGCAAATATGCAATATATTTGCGCAAAATATTTAAAAAATAATTCTATGAGTTTATTAGTTGTAGGTACAGTGGCCTTTGATGCTATTGAAACACCTTTCGGAAAAACCGATAAAATACTGGGCGGAGCGGCTACTTATATTTCTTTGGCAGCATCTTATTTTACCAAAAAGATCAATTTAATTTCAGTTGTTGGAGATGATTTTCCTTCCGATCATGTAAAAATGCTGAATAAACATCATGTGAATACGGATGGATTGCAAGTATTAAAAGGACAAAAAACATTTTTTTGGTCAGGTAAATATCATAATGATATGAATAACCGCGATACCATCGCTACCGAATTAAACGTATTGGAAAACTTCAACCCTGTTGTTCCTGAAGCTTATCAGGATTGCGAATTTTTAATGCTTGGTAATTTAGTACCTGCGGTTCAACAACAGGTAATAAAACAAATGAAAACCCGTCCTAAGCTTATTGTACTCGATACCATGAATTTTTGGATGGATATTGCAATGAATGATTTAAAGGAAACTTTAAAGATGGTGGATGTATTAACAGTGAATGATGCGGAAGCTCGTCAGTTATCCGGTGAATATTCATTAGTGAAAGCGGCACAAAAGATCCTTGCAATGGGACCCAAATATTTGATCATTAAAAAAGGAGAACATGGAGCATTATTGTTTAATAAAGAACAAGTGTTTTTTGCACCCGCTCTTCCATTGGAAGATGTTTTTGATCCAACCGGTGCCGGTGATAGTTTTGCAGGTGGTTTCATTGGTTATTTAGCGGAAACAAAAGATATTTCTTTCGAAAACATGAAACGTGCAATCGTTTTTGGTTCGGCAACAGCCTCTTTCTGCGTAGAAAAATTTGGTACCGAAAATATTGTAGGATTAACTCAAGCACAAGTTGAAGATCGTGTTCAGGAGTTTGTTGACCTTGTTCAATTTGATATCGCTTTAGTTTAGTATCAATAAAAAATTTCAAAATAAAAAAACCCGAAAGAAAAATTTCTTTCGGTTTTTTTTATTTCTTAATGCAGTTACTATCTATTGAACCGTTATTGTTTGTTCCTGTGTTGGTTTCCCTTTTTTTATGGACACACCGTCTTTTCGTTCAACATTTAAGGTTACAGTGTATGTCCCGGCTGTATTATACTTGTGAGAAATTGTAAGTGAAGTGGTGGTGGTATCAATTGTGCCATCTCCAAACGTCCACCTGTATGACGATGCGTTTTCTGAACAAGAAACATTAAAAACAATATCGGTACTTGTTGTAAGCGTTGTTATTGGAGAATACGTAAAGCAAGCATTCATTGGTTTTGAACAAGCAGTATAGTTTAAGACAAACAAGATACTTGCTAAAAATAATATTAGATTTTGAACTGCTTTTTTTAGTGTTATCTTTTTCATCTTCGCTATACTTACATTCCATGACTATCAGCCGAAGGGCCATATGTGCCGGGTAGCGGAACATTTAACAAACGAAGGTAAACACTTAGTTGTGCACGATGATGATACAAGTGATTCATACACCAGCTGCGTACCACTTTTGATTTCGGCATCGTAAAATAAATTTGTTCCCCGTTTCGCATCGTCCATGGTTTTTGAAATTCTTCATCAGCTATTTCTGTTAATATTTTTTCAGCCTTCTCCACCAGCGAATCATGATAAGCTAATAGTTCAGCAGTTGAATTAAATTCCTTTGGCGTAAAATCTCCTTTTGAAAAATCAAGTTCATCGTTGATCAAACATTCTTTCCACCAGCCACTTATTTCTGCAACATGCACGCTCAGACGTTTTAATGTCATTGATTTTTCATGCGGCTTAAAATCCGCCTTTTCAAAAGGCACCAGTTCAAGTAATTTACGGGTGGCAGCAGCTTCCTCTTTAAGCTCGGCTAATAGAATTTGGTTTAATTTCATTTTTGTTTTTTTAAGTTTAAACGGATTAAAATTTTACGTTGATGTTTACCAAATTCAACAGGTTACATCGGAATGCTTTTGTGTTTGCTGGCGCTTTTTTGATTTCTCCTCTTCATAAAAAAAACAGACAAAATCAAAGGGTTAAAGTAATAATCTAAACCCAAAAACAGGAAGTTTTTCTTGCATAAAATCCAGATCTTCTGATCTTTTAAAACCGATATTTTCATACATCTTCCAGGCTGTTTGCATAGCCATTGTTGTATGAATAACTACTTGAGATAGCTTTTTATCTTTGGCCTTTTTGATACATTCGCTTGTCAAAAGTTTGCCGATACCTTGCCCCCTTATCAAGGCAATGTCATATTAACAGGTAGCAGTTGGTTTAACTTTGTTTGTTAGTAGTGCATTATAGAGGAAGAGTTCAAATATTTTTTCTTCTC
>Ga0156174_1016_pt1 | contig 30718 bp, 23 predicted proteins | sample RifCSPlowO2_12_FD_107827 | JGI IMG/M metagenome (GOLD analysis project Ga0156174, IMG submission 107827) | Bacteroidetes bacterium RIFCSPLOWO2_12_FULL_35_15
TAATTTCTATTAGTTCCATTTTACAAATATAATAATTCTACCTTATCATATGACATTGCCTTTCGGAGAGGGATTAAGGGTGAGGTCAGAAAAAAAAATTGTTTTAAATAAGCTAATGGTATTAGAGCAAAAAAAAGAGATTTTTTTTTGCCAATTATTTTTTAGTACTTTGTTTCAATAAAAAAACAACATTAATGTTTAAAAGGTTTTTATTTTTATTCACTATCGCATTTGCTATCGCATCTTGTAAACACGAAACCGTTTTTACTGAAGTAAAAGTAAATAACCGCTTTGAGATTTCTGTTCCTGAATATATGCAGCCTTGTGCTGATCTTCATAAGGACGCATCACTTCAATATCAAAATACCGAAATTGATATTTATGCAATGGTAATTGAAGAAAAAAAATCAACCATGGAAGATTATGATCTGGATTATGATATTGATCTGTACTTCAAAAATATTGCCTCTCAAGCCTTTATAGAAAACATAAAAAATGGAAAAGTAAGTCCTCCCGGACGACAAACAATTGATGGCAATAAAGCATTAACAGCTGAAATTACTGGAAATATTGATGGTACAGATGTATATTATAAAATGGCAATTGTAGAATCAAAATATTCATTCTACCAGATTCTTACCTGGACACGTGCCGATAGAAAAGAAAAATATATTTCGGATATGACAAAATTTATTGAATCCTTCAAAGAATTGCCACATCCACCAGAAGAGCTTCCTCAACCAAAATTGAATGATAGTGTATCAATTGTGCCGGCCTGGTAAGTTTTTATCAAATTTTTTTGGGTCAGTTAACACAATTTTAAAACTCATTGTAATAATTCGTGTTAACTGAATTCCTTATAGATATATAATATTAACATTCTATAATTCCGATTTTGAAATAAAAATTTTATGTTTGTAGCATCTGTTGCAAATAATTTATTAGACTACTCTCTATGAAAAATGCTTGCCTGCAATTATTATTATTTGTTTATTGTATCCAACTCACTATTAGTTTGTCTGCACAGGATAATACGCCTGTCTGGGAAAAGAAATCTGATTTTAAAGGAGGAAAATTACAAGGAGCCGTTTCTTTTACCATTGGCGAAAAAAGTTATGTTTGTTTAGGAAGCGATGGTAACCAGTATAACAAGGGGTGCTGGGAATACGATTACAAAACGGATAGCTGGAAAAAACTTTCAGATTTTCCGGGTGATCCAAGAATACTTGCTGTGGCATTTACTGTTGGAGACAAAGGGTATGTTGGTACCGGGCAGGTAGATTCTAAAGATGGTAATATAGGAAAAAAAGATTTTTGGGAATATAATCCGGTAACAGATACCTGGTTACAAAAGATGGATTTACCGGCTGATGCAAGATATGGGGCAATAGGTTTTTCTATAGGGGACAAAGGATATGTCGGCTTAGGTGCTACAGCTGACAAAATAAAATATTGCAATGATTTATGGGAATATAACCCCAAAGATAACCAATGGAGCAATAAGGCCGTTTTTCCTGATCATGGAAGAGTTGGAGCGTCCGCTTTTGTAATCAACAACAGTGCTTATGTTTTGTTTGGAGGGCTAAGCAGTGATGTTATAGGCGTAACCAATAAAGAGGTATGGGAATACAATCCTTTAAAAAACAAATGGCTGAAACAAGGCGATTTTCCAGGAGTTGCACGACAAGGTGCAATAGCATTTTCTATTAACAATAAAGGATATGTCTGTTCAGGCAACAACGGGTTTATGAAATACTATACTGATTTGTGGGAATACGACATAAAACGGAACACATGGAAACAAAAACCGAATATTAATTTTGATGCACGATACGATGCCGTTTCTTTTGTGATTAACAATGTAGTATATGTTGGAACCGGTAACGTTAAAAAAACATTAGGCGGAAACTCAAGCAGTGATATGTGGTATTCGAATTTAAAAGCTGCAATTGTAAGTGTTGATTACAATGCCAAGTTACTTTACGAAGATAAAAACAAAAAATTACCATTAGCAAAACAAGGCGTTTCATTGATAGGGGAAGAAAAAAATGTTATTCAAAAAACAACAACGGATAATAGTGGATTGTTCGCATTTAAACAAATTGATATTGAAGGAAAGTATCAGGTAGTGTTAGATAAAAATGATAAACTTCCAGCTGATGCAACGGTTGCTATTGCGAAACCCAATGGTAAAATTATTAAGAATCTGGAAAAAAATGCAAATGGTCAGTTTTCTTATGAAGTACCGAAACTTGAGTTGATAGAAGAGGATGATTCGTATTTTAATTTAAATTACTTTATGAAATCATCTGATAAAGAAATTACAATTACAGCAAATATTTATTATCCGGCCGGATCAGCCGAACTTTCAAAAGAGGCAAAAGATATACTTTATCAGGTTATTGTTTCACTAATTCAATTCCCTGATCTTATTGTATCTATTTCTTCTCTTACAGATTCCAGAGGTGATGATGCATCCAATATGCAGCTGTCTGAAAGAAGAGCAAAAACAGTAGTAGATTATATTATTTCAAATGAGATCGCCCCAAAACGAGTTAGTGGTAAAGGTTTTGGTGAAACAAAAATTCTTAACAAATGTAAAAACGGAGTTGATTGCAGCGAAGAAGAGCACAAAGTAAACAGAAGAACCGAATTCAAATTTATTAAACCAAACTAGCTGTTCTCATTTTCGGACAATATTGATGAAAAATTTTTGTATTAATTTACTTCTCATTTTTTTTGCATTTTTTTATCCGCAAACTGTCCATTCCCAGACCACGAAATCTGAAAAACAGGTATTTGATGAGATGGTAAAACAGTTCAATGGCGGGCGGATTGACTCTGCTTTCGTTTTAGCTGATGATGCAGTGAGGATTCCTGAGCTACAAGATAATTCAAGATTCTGGTTCTATTGCGGTTTAATTTACAAGGAAGTATATAAAAAATACGAAAAGAATAATCCGCAATCACCTGGCAGAGAAAAATCTTCTCAAACATTCCAAAAAGCTTTATCATTAGAAACAGATGTTGAAATTATAAATGACATCAGGAAAAATTTAAAATTTATTGCCAGCACTTACTATAATGATGCTGTTCGTTTACTTAAAGGAGGGAAGTCCGGTGTTCCGATGAGTGTTTTTGCATTTGATGAATATCTTGAACTAATGAAAATTGTTGACGAAAAATTTGATTCGAAACAAAAAGAAATTGAATATTCACTTGCATTAGGAGCGACTTATGCAACGTTGTTTGAAAACGATGAATCAAAACAAGGGGATGAATATTATGAATTAGCAAAAAAATGTTATTTGAAAGTTTTGGAACTTGATCCCACTCAAACATCTGCCCGGTATAATATTGTAGTTCTCGAAACCAAATACAAAACGAAACAAGAAAATCTTTTAAGGGAAGAATCACAAAAAAAAGATTTGGAAATTATTTCTTTAAATGCGGTTAAAGAACTTGCAGAAGTAAAGCTTCACGAAAGTCAGTTAGAAGAAGAAGCAAATAAAAAAGGATTGATTATATTAAAAACGCAGCAAGAAAAATATTTAATGCGGATGAAAACTGAGCAGGATCAGAAAGACGCAATAGCACAGGAAGAAAAACAAAAGCAACAACTCATTTTATGGTCGGTATTGGTTGGATTATTGGTTGTCGTTGTGTTTTCAACTCTTGTGTATAGGAATTCCCGCCAACAAGCAAAACTTAACATAGAATTGGAGAGAAAAAATAACCTGATCGAGATTAAAAATAAAGAGCTGGACCGGCTTTCATTTGTCGTAAGTAAATCAACAAATAATCTGTTGATTTTTAATTCGAACCTGGAATTGATTTGGGTGAATGATACGTTCCATGGTATCTATGGACTTACCCTGGAGGAGTTTAAAAAAGAAAGAGGAAAAACATTGTTTGATGTAAGCTCTCATCCCGACATTAAAAAAATATTAGAAGAATGTATCGCCACGAAAATAAGTGCATCCTATGAATCATTAAACATAACAAAGAACTATGGAAAACGATGGTTTCAGTCTATGCTTTCGCTCATCTTTGATGAGAAAGGAAACCTTCAGAACTTACTGGTAATTGATTCGGATATTACTGCTTTAAAATTAATAGAAGAAGAGATAAGACAAAAAAACAAAGATATTACTGATAGTATTCATTATGCAAAAAGAATACAACAATCCATTTTGCCATCCAATGAAAAGATCAAAACTCATTTACCCGAACATTTTATTTTCTATCAACCGAAGGATATCGTAAGTGGTGATTTTTACTGGATGGAAAGTGTGGAAGATGATACTAAAATAATAGTTGCTGCTGTAGATTGCACGGGACATGGCGTTCCGGGAGCGCTGCTTACTATAATCGGGAATGACCTGCTGAACCATATCGTGAATGAAATGTTGATCACGGACCCGAAAGTTATTTTGAAAGAGATGAATGCCGGTATTATCAGCAGGTTTTCCATCAGTGAAGAAGAGTCATCCAGAGAAGGTATGGATATGGCACTGATCACGATTGATAAATCCGGTGATATGCCTATTCTCCATTATTCAGGGGCCTACAACTCTTCCTTTGTGATCCGTGATAACGAATTGATCACCTTGGATGCAATGCGGCAACACATTGGCAGCATTCCTTTTGAAAAACGGGATGATATTTTAAGTCATTCGATGAAGCTAAAAAAAGGCGATATGATCTACATCTTTTCTGATGGTTTTGCCGACCAGATAGGGGGAATAACCGGAAAGAAATTTATGAAAGGAAGGTTCAAGGAACTTTTAATGGAGATGCACCAACAACCCATGGAAGAACAAAAAAGAATTTTAAACAAATCCCATTATGAATGGAGAGGAAGTACTTTCCAAACGGATGATATGTTGGTGATGGGATTCAGGATCTAATTGTTAAAACTAAAAATAAAAGCATGGAAAAACTCATTATTGAAGGTACTGAATCCACCCCACAGGTCAATTTTATTCCGGAAAATGGATTGCTTGAAATAGAAGGAAAACTGATTCCTGAAGATGCCGGAAGTTTTTTTGTGCCAATTTTTACCTGGCTTGAGAATTTTTGTCCCGATAAACAACAGGCAATTAGTATGCGCTTTTCTTTGTTTTATTACAACACCAGCTCATCCAAACGAATATTTGATATCATGAGGCGATTGGATGCAAAATTTTTGGATGGCTGTAACATAACCATACAGTGGGAATACGAAGAAGGCGATGAAGATACCCAGCAAGACGGGGAAGATTTTAAAAGCATGCTGAAATTGCCGTTTAATATTTGTAAGGTTTAGCTTTTTCTCCTTCGAATTAATACTTATTTCTTCAACCCTATCGCCAACTCATCCAACTGCACTTGTGAAATGGGCGATGGAGAATCGATCATTACATCACGTCCTGAATTGTTTTTAGGGAATGCAATAAAATCTCTGATACCTTCTGCCCCGCCAAATAAAGAACACAAACGGTCGAAACCAAATGCCAATCCACCATGTGGAGGTGCACCAAATTCAAAAGCATTCATCAGAAAACCAAATTGAGCTTGTGCTTCTTCTTTCGAAAAGCCTAATAAATCAAATATGCGGGATTGTAATTGTTTGTTGAAAATACGAATAGAACCACCGCCAATTTCAACACCATTGATCACCATGTCGTACGCGTTGGCACGAACAGCACCCGGATTAGAATTCAGCAATTCAATATCTTCGGGTTTTGGTGAAGTAAAGGGGTGGTGCATGGCGTAAAGACGTCCTTCTTCTTCGTTGTATTCAAACATTGGAAAATCAATTACCCAATGACAAGCAAATGTGTTTTTATCGCGTAAGCCTAAACGGTTACCCATTTCTAAACGTAATTCAGAAAGCGCTTTGCGTGTTTTATGTTCATCACCTGCTAAGATCAGTATTAAATCACCCGGTTGCGCATTAAATGCAGCGGCCCATTTTTTTAATTCTTCTTCGTTGTAAAATTTATCTACTGATGATTTTAAAGTTCCGTCAGCATTGTAACGAGCGTACACCATTCCGGTAGCGCCCACTTGCGGACGTTTTACAAATTCTGTTAACTCATCCAATTGTTTGCGGGTATATTCCGCAGCACCTTTTGCACAAATTCCAACAACCAGTCCTGCATCATCAAACACTTTAAAATTCTTGCCCTTCACGACTTCATTCAACGCTACGAATTTCATTTCGAAACGAATATCAGGTTTGTCATTTCCGTAATTTTTCATCGCATCAGCATAAGTCATTCGCGAAAGTGTAGGAATATCAACCCCTTTCACAGATTTGAATAAATGACGGACCAAACCTTCAAATGTATTTAAAATATCTTCCTGCTCTACAAAGGCCATTTCGCAATCTATCTGGGTAAATTCAGGTTGACGATCAGCGCGGAGATCTTCATCACGGAAACATTTTACTATTTGATAATACCGGTCGAAACCACCCACCATTAATAATTGTTTGAATGTTTGTGGAGATTGTGGCAATGCATAAAATTCTCCCGGATTCATTCGTGAAGGCACCACAAAATCACGAGCCCCTTCAGGAGTAGATTTAATTAATACCGGTGTTTCTACTTCCAGAAAATTTAATTTATCTAAATAATTACGTGTTTCAATTGCCAGGCGATGACGCAATTCCAAATTTTTACGTACTGTATTTCTGCGCAGATCCAGATAGCGATATTTCATACGGATATCATCACCACCATCTGTCTCGTCCTCAATGGTAAAAGGCGGTGTGATAGCAGGATTTAACACTACAATTTTATCCGGGTTTATTTCAATATCTCCGGTAGCAATTTTATCTGATTTTGAATAACGTTCAGCCACTTTTCCGGTAACAGAAATTACAAATTCGCGCCCCAAACTACGTGCAACATCCGTGATATCTTTTGCCGCGTTTTCTGTTTCAATGGTGATCTGTGTGATGCCATAACGGTCGCGCAGATCGATCCACAGTAATGAACCCTTATCTCTGACTCCCTGTACCCATCCGCTGATGGTAACAGTTTGTCCAACATGTGATGTACGTAATTCTCCGCAAGTATGTGTTCGTAACATTTTATGAAAATATAAATTATGAAATTTTAATTTTAATGCTCTTAAAGCCTTGCGAAATTACTAAATAATATTGATAGGAGAGCGTTCGTTTTTGCAATCTAAAGTGGCTCTTTATATGGATTTTTTAGAACTGTTTTTTTATTCACTCTTTTAGCGACAGTAAAATTCAAGTGTCAATGAAAAGGGGAAAGGCTCAAAATACATTAGAAGAACGGTGGGGTCATTCTGAATTTATTTCAGAATCTGCGCGGATGCTGAATCAAGTTCAGCAGGACAAAACAAAATTATTCTCAATAAACAAAATGCCTTTTGTATAAAACAGAAAACCCTACCAATAAATTCCGGTAGGGTTTTCCGCCTCTAAACTAAAATTAATAATTAAAAACTTGGGCAAATAGCTGAACGGTATTTTGGTTTTGGTTTTCTGCAAGAGAACTGAAACCCCAATGATAGTTCATGTGAACCAGCGGTAGCATTGGTTAATTTCGAAAGTGTAACATCATAACTATATCCGAATTTTATAATGCCATGTTGCACTCCTATAAGAACAATGAACGAATCGTTATTACGATACCACAAACCACCTACGAAAGATCCTTTGGTGATGTAAACGCCTAAATTCAATTGTCGGAAATCTTGTTGTTGTTGATACAAAATATTTGGAGAAATGGTTGTTTCGCTGCCTCTTGGACCAACCGGAATCAAAGCTCCGGCATGACCTGTAATTTTCATTGGAAGCCTGCTGGTGGTAATTAATCCTTCATCAGGTTGCGTGATATGGTCAACAGCAACACCGATAAAAAATCGTTTGCTGAAACCAACGATGCCACCGGAAAAATCAACGAACGATTTTTTAGATAGATGTTGTGTCTCTTGTGTATTATAAACAAATCCCTGATGATCATTTATCATGTCACCAAAAGTAAGTTTGCTCCAGTCAATCGATTTTTGTCCATAGCTTGCTTTCATTCCGAAATTAATGGAATACGTGTGTGTGATGGGTAATTGGTAAGAATAAACTCCGCTGATAGTTGTAGTTTTTAAAGTCCCTTGTCCTGCCATATCATTAGTTACAATTAATCCCAAACCGCTTTTTATCTGATAAACATACCTGTCGAACGAAGCGCTTGTTGTCACATATGTGCCGGAAATACCGGGCCACTGGTTACGGTAATTGATGCTTATCCGCGGACAAACATTAGAACCTGCCAATGCAGGATTGAGATACAATGGATTGGCGTAAAACTGTGTAAACTCAGGATCCTGAGCGTTTGCGTTTTTACTTGTGAGTACAACTACTGAAAACAATATGAGTGTAAAGATCTTTTTCATCTGTATATGATTTGTTTGCTTATACAGAAGACGCAAGTGTTCTTCTTGGGTTGCCTGTTTCAGGAGATTAAAAAAACCGCTGTGTTTATTACAGCGGTTTTCGGAAGAGGATGTTTAACTAGTAAACTATTTTTTTAATGAATCGTTTTTCATGCTTTCACGATACTTTCTGATACTATCGGGATTAACATTTGATAACATAAAGTTGTTCCATCCAATTGGATATTCAGCAGGTTTTTTTGCAGCCTGTTTTGTTTCTTCTTTTTCTTTCGTAACTCTGATAATACCTTTTGAAGAGTCAAGCATGTCCCCGAAAACAGGCTCGTTACCCATTATGATAACTTGTTGCTTGGTGCTTTCGTTATCTTTTTGATTATCATCTTTCAGTTTCTTCTTCTTTGCTTTTTCAGTCAGCAAAGTTTCTTCTTTTGAAGTTTTTTCAACATTGGAAATTTTGGTTTTGTTTGCTGTTTCGTCAACAACAACAGGTGTTTCGATCTTTGTTTGCGGAACAGGTTCTGTTTTTGTAACAACAGGAGGAACAATAGGTGGTGCAGTATTTATAATCGGTGCGGGTGTATTTTCAATTGGTTGAATTGAAGTTGGAGTATTCGTTTTAAAAGAATTCCAATTGTTATACACTAAATATCCCCCCCCTAATACTGCCAACGCAACAAAAGTACCAACGACATAGGACCACTTAAATGTGCTTGCTTTTGGGGCGGCATCAAGTGTGCTTTCCATTTTCGCCCAATCGTTTGCATCAAATGGTGCTTCATAATCACTTAACGATTGTTTTATCGTTTCGTCAAGCTTATTATTTTTTTGTTCATTTATCATTGAACTCTTTTTATTAAATGCATTAAATTTTTTCTCAAATTAAATTTTGCTTTCGAAAGATTCGATTTCGATGTTCCTTCACTGATGTCAAGCAGATCAGCAATTTCTTTATGAGTGTATTCTTCAATCACATACAAGTTAAACACAGTTCGGTAAGCAGGAGTAAGTTCTTGTACTGCTTTTAAAATATCCTCCTTATCAATATGTAATAAAATATCCTCTTCATTTATTTCCTCAGCGGTATTAGCGGCTTTATCGTTTGCATAAACGGTACTTACAATTAAATAATCATGTTTGTTCTTACGCAAATGATCGATTGCAGTATTTACCATTATTCTACGAACCCAGCCTTCAAAAGAACCTTTGTTATTGAAATTTTTTAAGCTCCCGAAAACTTTAATGAATCCTTCGTGGAGTGTGTCTTTCGCATCATCACTGTTTTTTGAATAACGTAAACAAACGCCCAACATTTTGCCATAAAATTGTTCGTACAGAAGTTTTTGGCAGGCACGATCATTTTTTAAACAACCTTTAATAATGTCGGTTTCATTCATAACACAGCGCTCTTATATAGCTAAAAACACCTCTCTTACGATTACAAGACGCAAAAGGTTGGTGAGGGTTGCCTTAAAGGTATAAAAATTTAGGTTCTGCTAAAATAGTACTAACAAAACAATTATCAGTAGGAATGTGTTAATAAAAAGAGCCCCGTAAAATTTTCTACGAGGCTCTTTTGTGTTTGAAAATAATTATTCTAGTCAACGCTAAATTCGCTGTCTTTTATTCCTTTGTTAACATCAACTGATTCTAACTTTAGTTTTAATGGCATTGGTGTTCCTGTTATGGAGATGCTGCCGGGATATTTAATTCCATCAATAGCTGTATAATCCGAAAATTCCGAAACCTGTGTCATTGGTCCGGCTTCCCCACCGGTTGTTGTAGATGATGCTTTTACTTTTAATCCGGAAACAACATCATACCATTCCGTAGATTTTTTACCGGTAGGACTAACCATATCTAACACATAGGCTTCGCTACCGTTTACTGCTTCAATACCTTTTAAATTAAGTTTATAACCTAATTTTTCGTAGTACATTTCCTGGTTCATTACTGCTTCTGCTTTCAGGTCTTCCAGTTCTGCTCCTGTAATTTCTTTATTTCCTTGCATTCCGCTTTGTTTGCCTTTTACGCCATCAAATATTTGTTTTTGAATGGTCATTGGTCCCATGTTAAAACTCATGGTATATTTGTTTGGTGCCTTATGTTGTGTTTCCACTTTGATGGTTCTGCCCTGAATTTCTGTTGTCATTTTTAAGCGCATATCTTTTATTGCGGTTAAAGCTTTTTCTCCGCCAATTGCTTTTACATAGGCATCGGTAACTGCTTTGGAAGTGATTCCATTAGGAATTGGTTTAAGGACGTTATTTGAAATATTTCCATAATTATCATAAAACTCAATGGTTTTTGAAGCGCTGAAACGCTCCAGTTTTTTTGAAATTTCTTCTTTGTCACCAACAACAAGTATGGTTGCATTTTCCGGACGAATATATTTTTGCGCCATTGCATAAACATCATCTGCAGTTACCGCAGCAAGATTTTTCAAATAGTTTGTATAATAATCTTTTGGCAAATGATAACGCTCTATATTAATTGCAAATTTTGCAACTGTTTCAGGATCTTCTAAGGAGATAGCAAAATTTCCTGTTAAATAATTTTTAATTCCATCCAATTCATCTTGTGGAACTTTTTCTGTGCGCAAACGATTTAATTCGTACATGATTTCAGTTAAGGCGCTATCAGAAACAGAATTGCGAACCTTAGCATAGGCGCTAAATTCACCTACCAGCACATCATAATTTAAAGAGGAATAAGAACCATACGTATAACCATGTTTTTCGCGTAAGTTCAAAAACAATCGTGAAGAAAAACCGGCACCTAAAATGGTATTCATAACTCTTGCTTTTATTACGTCATCGCTGTTTGGTTTTAAATCCACAGGATAGGTCACATTGATAACAGACTGTACAGCACCGGCTTTGTTTACCACAGCAACACGTGTTTTTGAAGGCGCTACAGGCATGGTATAAGTTGATGTAGGCACATCTGCTTTTTGCCAGGCGCCAAAATATTTTTCAATCAAAGGTTTTATTTCTGCTAATGTAATATCGCCAACAACTGCTAAATACGCTATATTCGGACGGAAATATGTTTTGTAATAAGTAGAACATTTTTCCAGGGTTATTTTTCCTACACTTTCTTCTGTTGTTATTTCACCATAAGGATGACCTTTTCCGAAGTTTAAAACAGATTTCACATTTCCGGAAATTGCATCCGGATCATCTTTTTGAGTTGCTAATCCCGACATAGACTGAGTTTTAATTTTATCTAATTCTTCTTGTTTAAAATCAGCATTCATCAATACATCCGACATTAATTCCAATAATTTTGTTTGTTGCTTTTTTAATGAAGAAGCATACAATCCGGTGGTTGATGCATTCAGTGTTGCGCCAATAAAATCGATATCATTATCCAGTTGATCTTTGCTTCTGCTTTTGGTTCCGCTGGTTAATAACTGACTGGTGATGTTTGCCGTGCCTGTTGCATCACCTTCTAATGCGGGACGAAAATCAAGTGCAATGGAAAAAGCAACAGTTGGTGTTTTATGATTTTCAACTACAAACACTTTCAACCCATTTGGCAGATCAAAAGATTGAATGTCACCAAGTTTTATTATGGGTGCAGGACCAGCTGCAGGACGTATACTTCTATCCGGTTTTTGTTGTGCAAATAAAACTGTTACAATCAAAACAGCTGTTATGGAGAATATTATTTTTTTCATTTTTTCAGTAAATTTTAAATTTCATTTTTTTAAATTTCCCTTCAAAGCTCGAACTTTCTTGCTCCCGATTTTAAGGGGGAATTGAGCGCTATTGTTTTGGCAAATAAAATAATACTACCCTGTTTTCTTTTGTCAGGTATTTTTGTGCTGCCTTTTGAATGTCTTCACGTGTTACTTTCATATAACGGTTGATCTCTGTATTGATCAGATTTGCATCTTTAAAGTACACATAATAGTTTGCTAAATTTTCAGCAATGCCAACCATTTTTTCGTTTTTTTGAACAAAATCATTTTCCACCTGATTACGAAGTTTTTGAAATTCTTCTTCAGACATTAATTCAGTTTTCACTTTATCGAATTCAGTATTCATTGCTGTTTCTAGATCAGTTGGAGGTACCCCCATATTTGTGATCCCAAAAATCAGTGCTAATCCCGGATCTTCTGATGGTAAAGGGAATGCACCTGCGTACAATGCTTTTTGTTGTTTATCAACAATCGATTTTTGCATACGGGAGCTTTTGCCCTGCGACAATAAAGTAGTAAGCATATTAACTGCGTAATAATCTGGTGTTCCTTGCGCAGGAATGTGATACGACATAACAACAGCAGGTAATTGAATGTTGTCTAAAATGGTATCACGAACTTCCGCAGTTTTAATAGGTTCCATAACCGTTGGACGAGGAATTGCTTTTGTTCCTTTTGGAATGCCACTGTAATATTTTTCAATTAACGCTTTTGTTTGAGCAATAGTAAGATCGCCTGAGATAGATAATGTTGCATTGTTAGGAACATAAAAAGTTTTATAAAAATCAATGAATTCCTGCAAGGCTGCTTTGTTGATATATTCCGGAGAACCTCCTGGGGTCCATCGATAAGGGTGAACAGTAAAGGCATGACCAAACGATTCATTTAAAATAGAACCGTAAGGAGTGTTTTCATTGCGTTGCTTTAATTCTTCTTTCACTACTTTACGCTGTGTTTCAACTCCTATTGAATCCACTTTTGAATGTAACATACGCTCTGATTCCATCCACAAACCAAGCTCAAGCTGATTACTTGGCAGCACTTCATAATAAAATGTACGATCGAATGATGTGTTGGCATTCATTTGTCCGCCCGCATCTTGTATCAATTTCATATACTCACCGCGTTTAATATTGTCAGAACCTTCGAACATTAAATGTTCAAAAAAATGAGCAAATCCGGTACGTTTCGGATCTTCGTTTTTGGAACCAACATGGTATAAAACGGTGACAGCCACAATTGGCGTTGAGTGATCTTCATGTAAAATAACATGCAACCCATTTGGCAGATCGTACTGTGTAAAACTTAACACATTCGACTGTGTTGTTTTACTGACAGGCGTCACCTTGCTTTGTTGTGCAAATAATGCACCGCTTCCCAGAAGTAAAGTGGATAGTAAAAAATTAGAGAAATTCATTTTTTAGATTTTAATTTTGTGCTAAAATACTATTATTAGGGGATAAAAATAAAAGCAATAGATGAGCGGTTTTGAGATAGGATGAATGGAATTTATTTTCTCTTTTTAGGTCCCCTCACAGCTTCTGCCGTTAACGGATTTTCCGGCCAATGATGTCTTGGGTACCGGGAAAGAAGATCTTTACGGACTTCAAAATAAGTTTTATTCCAAAAGCTTTTTAGATCCTGAGTTATCTGCACCGGTTTGTAACCGGGCGAAAGCAAGTGCATCAGAACTTTGTTCTTCCCTTCATTTACTGTTGGCGTTTCGAATAAACCAAACACTTCTTGTAACCGAACCGCCATTTCTATTTTACTTCCATCATCAAAATACTTGAGTTTTATCATGGAGCCGGTAGGAACGTCCATTTTTGATGGAGCAAGTTTGTCTAGTTTTTGTGTCAGGTCCCAAGGTAAAATAGAAAGGATGATCTGATTCAGATCCAGTTTTTGTAATTCACTAAGTTTATTAATATTGTTTAGGTAAGGACTTAGCCACTCTTCCAATGTTTCTACTAATTTTTCATTACTTATATCCGGCCAGTTTTCTTGTGGGCGCCATTTACGTAAACTCAAAATACGCGCTTGTAATTCTTCTTGTGATTCGCTCCAGTTTAACATTTTTAATCCTTGTTCGCGGATGCTTTCACAAATGATTTTTATCCGTAATGTCTCATCAATTTTTGGATTTGATCTGCTTTCTAAAACAATACTTCCAACACATTTGTCAAGTGTGGCACAAATCATTCCCCGCTCTTTATCCCAATACACATTTTGTTTTTCTATTGCCAGATCAAATAAATCATTTGGATTTAATGGTGCAGCCATAAATATTTTTCCCTCGTTGCTACCGGCATCTAATTGTGCAATTGCCAGATATTCTTCGTGATGAAGCGCATCTGTTTCTGCGAGTTTCACGATACGACCGTTTGATAAACGATAGCGCAATTGTTTTTTATCTATCTTTTTTGCAATGCGTTCGGGATAAGCAGCAGCTATTAGTTTTCCTACATTGAATACATTCGGCAATGTGTTATCGAGATCTGCTTTTAATGTTTTTCTCCAGGAAAGAGCCAGTCGTTCAATGCGTTCCAACACGCGCCTGTCGGCATTTACGCGTTCTCCCGAGCGCCATTTTCGTAACACTTCAATTCGTAATGAAAGGTCGGTGCCCGCTTCTTTTGATAGTGGATCACGTTCTTCCAGTGTTGCAGCAACATCACATGCAAGTGCAGAAAACTTTTGTTCGGGTTTTGTTTTTTGCCAATCTTTTGCTTCTACCAATAAATGTGCGATGCGCGGATGTGTTGGCAATTGCAACAATTCTTTTCCTCGTGAAGTAATTTTATTGTTTGTTAAGGCACCCAGTTGTGTCAGCAGATCCAATGCTTGTGCAACAGCTCCTGATGGCGGTGGCGTGAGCCAAAGCATTTCGTTGATGTTTTGTATTCCCCACATACTGAGTTCCAGCATCAATGGAGCAAGATCGGCTTCTAAGATTTCGGGCTTACGTGTTGCATTTAAATGGATGTGTGAACCTTCGCTCCACAAACGAAAACAAACACCGGGTCCTAAACGGCCGGCACGACCAGCGCGTTGGTCGGCTGCATCTTTGGTAACTTTTATGGTTTCTAGTTTTGTTAATCCGGTGCGTGCATCAAATCGCGGTACACGGGAATAACCGCTGTCGATAACTGTGGTGATGCCTTCAATGGTTAAGGACGTTTCGGCAATAGAAGTTGCCAACACAACTTTTCGTTTTCCCTGAGGATGAGGTGTGATCGCTTCTTGTTGTTTTTGTTGGGAAAGGTCGCCATACAGTGGATGTATGCTTGCGTTCACATTATCCTGTTCTAACAATTCCTGTGTGCGTTGTATTTCTCCTGCACCCGGCAAAAATGCAAGAACATCTCCTTTCTGCTCTTGTAATGCTTTACGGATAGCTTTAGCCATGCGGATATGCAAATATGCGTTTTCGTCAATATTTAAATACTCAATAACAACAGGATATTGCCTTCCTTCGGAAGTAAGTATTGGCGCATTGTTGAGTAAGGATGATAATTTAGCTCCATCCAGTGTGGCCGACATGATCAATAATCGTAAATCGTTTCGTAGCACTTGTTGTATCTGATAGCAAAGAGCAAGTGCAAGGTCAGCATTCAAACTGCGTTCGTGAAATTCATCAAAAATTATCAGGCCAACATTTTCTAATGCGTTATCGTTTTGTAACATTCTGGTAAGAATTCCTTCTGTTACTACTTCTATACGAGTGGCTTTACTAATGCGGTTTTCAAAACGAATGCGGTAACCAATTGTTTCTCCGATATCTTCATTTAATAAAGAAGCCATACGATTAGCGACACTGCGGGTGGCCAATCTGCGTGGTTCCAGCATGATGATCTTTTTGCCTTCCAGCCATTTTTCATTTAATAATTGCAGGGGTAAAATAGTTGATTTTCCTGCACCGGGAGGTGCCTGAAGAATAAGAACAGGTTTTTTTTCAAGGCTTTTTTTAAGCTCTGGAATTACTTTGTTTATTGGCAAATCTGTATTCAGCATTCTGGAACAAAAGTAAAGATTCTGGAACAAAAAAAGTCCTGCAAATTTTGCAGGACCATCTGTTATTAAAACCTTCTTACATTAAATACTATATTTTTCTTTCAAAAACTCAGTATAATCACCAAGGTTGGCCATCACCTGAATTTCCTGATAACGTTTGTGAAAAGCTCTGTCGTCAGTGATGGCGTTTAATTCATTAATGCGGTAATGGTCGAAATTGATCAACGCATGTTTTTCTTTTGGGGCTAAAGCTTCCCCATTAAATTCTTTTTCACGCAAATCGTTAATACTGGATATGCCTGCAATGGTTGATTTTGCAAAATGATTGTTTAATAATTTGGAACGGTTTTCCATTTTTGACGATTATTTAAAGGCAAAATTACATTTTTCGTTCAGTGAATTGATTGCATTCCCTTACTATATTATGAACATTGCTTTGTTGATATTAGTGTTTGAAGAATTAGATTAACGATAAATTGATGTAAAAATTATCAATTAAAAAAAAAGATAAAAAAAACGTACGGAAACTTTGGGAATAAAAAATGTTTCCATAGTTTTGTGCCCGAATTAAAAAAAAGAACACATGAAAACAAAAGACAGAATATTGAAAGGTGCTGAAGAACTGTTTTTTAAATATGGGATCAAAAGCATTACAATGGATGATATTTCCAAACATCTGGCGATATCAAAAAAAACGATCTATCAGTATTTCGATGATAAAAATCAAGTGGTTGAAACATTGATGAAAGAAAGGATGAGATTAAATGAATGTGAAGTGGAGCAAATAGCAAAGGAGTCGGATAATGTTATTATGGAAGTATTTGGCTTAATGAAACATCTTAGCGCCATGTTTTCACAAATGAATCCCAATTTGTTTTATGACCTGCAAAAGTACCATCCTGATTCATGGAAATTATTTAAAGAATTTAAAGAAGAATGTGTGGAGCGAATGGTTGAAAATTCGATCAAAAAAGGAATCAAAGACGGTTTGGTTCGTTCAGATATCAATCCGAAAATAATAGCACGAATGCGAATGGAAATGGTGGAAATAGGATTTAACCCACAAATATTTCCACCCGATAAATTTAAAATGTTAGATGTTCAATTGGCATCGCTCGACCATTTTTTACATGGCATATGCACCATTAAAGGACATAAGTTGATCAATAAATATAAGCAGTTAACAGAAGAAGAATAAAAAAACAATGAAAAAAACAGTTATAACAATAGGAATTGGAATAGCGATGTTGAATTCTTTTGGGCAAAAAAAAGATAGCAGCTCTTTCTCGTTTTCAGTTCAACAAGCAATAGATTATGCAATGCTTAATGAAAACAGCATTAAAAATGCTGTTCTGGATGAAGCGATTGCCCGGAAGAAAGTAAATGAAGTGATGGGAATGGGATTCCCGCAAATAGGTTCCAGCCTGGATACAAAGGATTTTTTGGAAATACCCACATCCTTGATTCCGGCACAATTTTTTGGAGGTCCTCCCGGAACTTTTGCACCGGTAAAATTCGGAACGCAATACCAGGCAACAGCAGGTATAGATGCTTCGCAATTAATTTTTAGCGGTGATTATTTTTTAGGATTAAAAGCATCAAAAGTATTTGTTGAGCTTTCAACAAAAGCGATAACACGAACAAAAATTGCTGCTTCTGCAACCGTAAGCAAAGCCTATTATACGGTACTGGTTAATGAAGAGCGAATGAAGCTGATGGATGCAAATGTTGTTCGCGTTAAAAAAGTAATGGATGATACCAAAGCTTTTTTAGACAATGGTTTGGTAGAAAAAATTGACTACGATCGCTTAACCGTTACGTATAATAATTTATTGGTTGAACAAGAAAAGATCAAACGATTGTTGGAACTAGGAAGCTATTTATTAAAATTTCAAATGGGAATGGATGTGAACGCTCAGCTCACTTTAACTGATAAATTAGCGGATGTTAAATTTGAAGTTGGAACAAATGTATCAGCTGAAAAATTTGATTACTCCAAACGAGTTGAGTATGGTTTATTTGAAACACAAAAAACAATTGCAGAACTTGAATTAAAAAGAAACCGTTTTTCTTATTTGCCAAACGCTTTTGCCTATGGGAGCATGAGCCGGAATGCACAGCGGGATAAATTTAACTTTTTTGATTCGGGAGAAAAATGGTACCCAACAAGTTTAATTGGTGCGACCATCAAAATGCCAATTTTTACAGGGTTGCAGCGTAATTACAAAAATCAACAGGCAAAACTGGCCCTTCAAAAAGCGGAAAATAATATTGATTTTATAAAAAAATCAATAGATCTGGAATTGGCATCATCTGTTACTAACTTACAAAACGCCTCTTCCTCGCTTGAAAATCAAAAGAAAAATATGATCGTTGCAGAAGATGTTGTGCGTGTTGCAAAAATAAAACTCGACCAGGGTGTCGGTTCAAATCTCGAATTGATAACAGCTGAAACAGCATTAAAAGAAGCACAAACAAATTATTATAATGCTTTATTCGATGCCATGGTTGCAAAGATCGATTTTGATAAAGCCAACGGGGTGTTGGTTCACTAGTGAAATAGTTCATTGGTTATTTAGGCCAAACAATTTAACAATACAGCAATTTAACAATTCAATATGATGAAAAAAATAATTCTGATATCGACTCTTGCAATTTCAATGATCGCATGCAATAAAGGAGGCGATGATAAAAAAGCGGAACTTGAAAAACTAAAAAAACAAGAACTGGAGTTAAAAGCAAAAATAGCAACTCTTGAAGCATCCATGAATGAAGCAAAAGATACTGTTCCTTCAGGAATTGCTATATCTGTTCAGGCATTAAAACCCGAGATTTTTAAAAATTATATTGATATACAGGGCCGTGTGGATGCCGATGAAAATGTAAGTGTAAGTTCTGAAATGCCTGGTACCATTGTAAAAATAAATGTAAAAGTGGGTGATGAAGTTTCGAAAGGACAGGTTCTTGCCGAAACGGATGCACGTGCGATTAGCCAAAGCATTGCCGACCTGCAAGTAAATACAGATCTGGTAAATCAAATTTATGATAAACAAAAAAACTTATGGGAACAAAAAATCGGAACCGAAGTACAATTTTTACAGGCAAAAACAAACAAAGAAAGCATGGAAAAAAAAATGGCTGCATTGCAACAACAATTGAACATGACAAAAATTGTTTCTCCGATCAACGGAACCATTGATGCTGTGGATACAAAGGTAGGAATGCTTGCTGCGCCCGGTATGCCATCCATACGGGTAATTAACTTTTCAAATTTAAAAGTGAAAGCGGACGTAGCAGAAAGTTATGCTTCAAAAATTAAAAAAGGAAGCGAAGTAATTGTTCGTTTCCCGGATATGCAGGATTCTGTTCTTGCAAAAGTAAATTATGTGGCACGTGCCATTAATCCAAGCACACGCTCTTTTACAGTGGAAGTGTTACTCGACAACCAAAAAGAATATCATCCGAATATGGTTGCCAGGTTGAACATTAATGATTATCAATCAAGCATTCCGGTAATTATTATTCCTGTTAAAACAATTTTAAAAGATGAAACAAATGCATCCTTTGTTTATGTTGCTGATGGTAAAAAAGCAAAAAAGCAGATCATTTCATTAGGGAAAGAATACAATGGTAAAGTGGAAATTGTTAGCGGATTAAAAGAAGGAGATTTACTTGTAACTGCAGGGTATGATGTAGTGAATGAAGGAGATGAAATAATGTATAAGAAATAAAAGATTTGCCGCGAAGGCGCAAAGATGCAGAGAGATATTTAAAAAAGAAGAAATTTTTTGCAGTTTTCCGGGTAAAAAAAAATTAAATAAAAATAACCGCCTGCGCCTTTGCGTCTTCGCGGCAAAAAAATCAAGGTATGAACTTCAAAGAATTTAAACCATCAAGTTGGGCAATTGATAATAAAATAAGCATTTATGTGCTTACTATAATTATCACGATAGTAGGACTGTTCTCCTATAATAGTTTACCTAAAGAAAGTTTTCCTGATATCGTTATACCAACCATATATATTAATACGGTTTATCAAGGAAACTCTCCAACCAATATTGAAAACCTTGTAACCAAGCCGATTGAAAAACAATTGAAATCGATCTCGGGAATAAAGAAAATCAACTCCACTTCTTTACAGGATATTTCAATTATCATGGTTGAATTTAATACGGGAATAGATGTTCCGGTTGCGAAACAAAAAGTAAAAGATGCGATTGATAAAGCACAAACAGATCTGCCTAAAGATCTTACAGCCCAGCCAAATGTGATGGATGTTAATCTTTCTGAGATGCCGATCATGTATGTGAACATTGCCGGTGATATGGATCTGAATAAATTAAAAAAATATTCGGATGCTTTAAAAGATAGAATTGAATCGATGAAAGAGATCACTAAAGTGGTGATGGTGGGCGATCTCGAGCGGGAGATACAGATCAATGTGAACATGTATAAATTACAGGCAGCAAATTTATCACTTGGCGATATCGGTCGTGCTTTGAAATCAGAGAACATGAACATTTCCGGTGGTCTTGTTCCAATTGATGGAATGAAACGAAATTTAACCATTAAAGCAGAGTTTAAAACTGTTGAAGAAATAAAAAATTTAGTAATAAATTCTCAAACAGGAGCAAAGCTTTATTTAAAAGATTTTGCTGAAGTGGTTGATGGAAATAAGGAGCAGGAAAGTTATGCACGCTTGGAAGGAAAAAATGTTATTACGCTAAATATTGTAAAACGATCAGGGGAAAATTTAATTGAAGCATCCGATAAAATAAATGCAACCATTAAAGAAATGCAGGAAAAGAATTTTCCGAAGGATCTGAAAATTACTGTTACCGGTGATCAAAGTGAAAAAACAAGGAGCACATTACATGATCTGATCAATACGATCATTATTGGTTTTGTTCTTGTAACATTTATCCTGATGTTTTTTATGGGTGTTACCAATGCTTTGTTTGTGGCGGCATCTGTTCCTCTTTCCATGTTTATTGCATTTATGTTTATGCCCGCTCTTGGTGGAGTTTTTGGATTTAGTTACACCATGAATATGATCGTACTGTTTGCATTTTTACTGGCATTAGGTATTGTTGTAGATGATGCCATTGTAGTAATTGAAAATACGCATCGGCTTTTTGAAAATGGAAAGCGTGAAATTAAAAGTGCAGCAAAGATGGCGGCAGGAGAAGTTTTTCTCCCGGTATTAAGCGGTACTCTTACTACGTTGGCTCCTTTTATTCCGCTATTGTTTTGGAAAGGTATCATCGGAAAATTTATGTTCTATTTACCGGTTACACTCATTATCACGCTACTTGCTTCACTCTTTGTTGCATACATCATCAATCCTGTGTTTGCGGTTGATTTTATGAAGTCGCATGATGAGGAAAAATTAACATATGGAAAGTTAAACAGAACAGGAAAAATCCGTTTAATTCTTTATGGATTAGCAGCGATCTTTTCATATGTTGGTGGTCATTTTGCAATTGGAAATTTCATTATTTTTCTTGGTTTGTTTATGCTGTTTCATCGGTTCTTTTTATTCAAAGCAATTGAAGCGTTTCAATTTAAAGCCTGGCCTGCATTTCGCGAACGATATACTCGGTTTTTGTTACGTTTCCTAAAGCGCCCATGGCTAGCTCTTCTTGGAACACTGGGATTGTTTTTGTTCGCTATTGCATTTTTTATTATTCGTAGTCCTAAAGTGGATTTTTTTCCGAAAGGAGATCCTAATTTTGTATATGTATATGTGAAATTGCCGGTTGGTACAGATCCTGCCAAAACAAATCAGGTAATGCTTCAGGTAGAAAAGAAAGTACATTCTGTTTTAGGGGATTCAAATAAAATAGTAAAATCTGTCATTACAAATGTTACTCGTGGTACAACAGATCCGCAAGATCAGGATCAAAATAATTATCCTAATCGGGGAAAAATTGCAATTTCGTTTGTTAGTTTCGAAAAACGAGAAGGTAAATCAACAACAGATTATTTAGGTGCCTTGCAAAAATACAGGTGGAATATTCCGGGTGCTGAAATTACAGTAAATCAAGAACAGGCAGGACCACCGGTTTCAAAGCCAATTAATATTGAAGTGCGTGGTGATGCTTTTGTGGAGCTGATCAATAACTCCACACGCTTAAAGCAATATTTAAATGCACAGCATATTGGCGGTATTGAAAACTTAAAATCAGATTTCGAAAGCAACAAACCTGAAATTGTTTTTAACATTGATCGTGAACGAGCCAACCGCGAAGGTATTTCAACCGGGCAAATTGCAATGGAAATCCGTAATGCAGTTTTTGGAATTGATGGGCCTTCCAAATTTCGTGATGCAAATGATGAATATCCGATTCAGGTTCGTTATCAATTAGATCAACGAAATAATATTGAAGCTATCCGCAACTTAAAAATTAATTTCCGCGACATGAATATGGGAGGGATCTTACGAAGTGTTCCTTTATCCGCATTCTGCGATATCCAATACAGTAATACCTATGATGGTATTAAACGAAAAATGCAAAAGAGGGTGATCACTCTTTCATCAAATGTTTCGGCAGGGTATAATGAAAACGAAGTTGTTGGAAAAATAAAAAAATCGTTGGCATTGTTTAAACCAAGCGGAAAAGTGGAGATTGCATTAACCGGACAGCAAGAAGAGCAAGCTGAAACAGGAGCTTTTCTTGGACGAGCCTTACTTATTTCAATAGGGTTAATGTTATTTATTTTGGTTTTACAATTTAATTCGTTTGGTAAACCAATCATCATTCTTTCCGAAATATTTTTCAGCATCATTGGTGTATTGATTGGAACCGCCTTGTTTAAAATGAACATGAGTATTGTAATGACAGGTGTTGGAATTATCGCATTAGGTGGAGTTGTGGTGAGAAATGGAATTCTGTTAATTGAATTTGCAGAGATGGCGCGCGGACAAGGAATGAGCTTGTGGAATGCAACTGTTGAGGCGGGTCGCACCCGTATGACTCCGGTTATTTTGACAGCCACAGCAGCGATTCTTGGTTTACTTCCTTTAGCTGTTGGTTTTAATATCGATTTTGAAACCTTGTTTTCACATGGCCAGCCACATATTTATTTTGGTGGTGATAGTGTGGTTTTTTGGGGACCTTTAGCCTGGACCATGATCTTTGGTTTAGCGTTCGCAACCTTTTTAACATTATTATTAGTGCCTGCTATGTATTTGATTTCAGAACGATTGAAACGCAAAGCGCATATCATTTTAAAACATTTGGGTTTATCAAATGTGGTGATGTATGTTCCATTTTTTATTTTAATTACCCGATTTGTTTTTTGGTTGAAGGGAACAAAACTGGAGTATGGTGATTTGGATTATTAGGGTGGAAGAATAGGTTTTCTGGTTGGGGTCATTTCGACTACAAGGAGAAGCCACATCTTTGTGAAATGAGATTTCTCTCTACATTTCATTACGTTCGAAATGACAGTCGTTTAGTGTTATTTCGACTGCAAGGAGAAATCATATCTTCGCAAAAGCAGATTTCTCTCTTCACTCTGTTTCGTTCGAAATGACAGTCGTTTAGTGTCATTTCGACTGCAAGGAGAAATCTCACCTTCAACAAGCAGATTTCTCTCTTCACTCTGCTCCGTTCGAAATGACGTAGGCATATTGTTATTTTTCAAAAAGAATTTACCCTTTTTAAAATTCTGAAATAAAATTAAAGAGTGATTTATAGCAATATTTAAATTATTTCTTTTTTTTCTTCTCCTGCGCAGCTTTCTTCTTATCTTCTTTTGCTTTTATAGCAGCATCTTTTTGTGCCTGTTTTTTTCGCTTTTCTTCCGCTTTTATCTGGCCTTTCGTTTTGGTTAAAGTAATAGCCCTTATACCAAGAAATAAACCATAGGTATATTGAAATTGTTGAGTTTGCAAGCTTTTAATTTTCGACTGAGAAAGATCAGCATTTGCATAAATACCTCCGAAAAATATTTTACCATTATAGCCGGCACTTGATTTTCCTCTCGCAGTAATTGGCACACCAATTTTATTTTTTTTAGTTGTTGGGGATTCGTAAACCTGGTTTTGTATACCCACACCAACAAACAGAGCATTCGAAAAATAGAAATATTTTTTAACTAAATTATACGCATAACCTTGTTGAAGGATAAAAGAATAGTTTCGGTTGGAGTGTAGATCAGGATATTCATGAAAATATTTTTTTACGCTATCCGGAATTAAATTAGTGCTGCTTATTTCACTGTATCGTAGTCCAAATACAGTTAGAGGAGAACCTACAGATTTTTTCTGAAACTGATTTTGATTGAATGCCGCATTATAGGAGAATTTTTTTCCATTATTAATAAAAATTGCCGTTCCACCGAATTGGTAAGCTCTAATATTAGCATTGTAATCCTTCAATAAGATCTCATCTCCTTTATAATGGAAATAAAACCGTGAGTAGTCCTGATAGAACGCTTCAAAACCAAATTTTTTCCCATACATGTTTATCTGAAACTGCTTAAACCCCGACTTTATTCGGCTGGTAGTATCTAGATAATCATTCGTAAATTTAAAGATATAGGTAAACCCAATTCCTTTTATATTAATAGATACACCGGTTAGCGGTGGAATATTTGCAGCGTAATTTACTTTGGCATCAACCAGTTCTTTTTCAGTAAACAAGGTATTATTTTGTGGAGTTATTTGGTAAAAAAAGCCGTTTTTGAGAAAAAATCCTTTTATAGAAAACAGGCTTTTAAACTTTTGAACATAATTGGTGTCGATCTCGCCACCCGCAAATACAGCAGAGGAAAGAAGAAAGAAAAATAGAATTATATGAAAATGTTTCCGCACGTTTTTTTTCACAAATTTAAATATTTAACCCAAATTGCAAATAGAAGGCCCGAAAAAAATGAATTAATTGATGCAAATAGGCTCTTCACCTATAATTCTGTGAGGAAAACTCGTGTTTTTATAAATTATCAGAACAAGTATTTTTCATGTATATTAATTTTATCTTTGTCAACCAATTAAAAGAAAAACTGAATTATATCAAAACAGATTAATCAAAACAAAAATAGAATTATGAGAACTTTATTTATTACACTCTCTGCAATTGCTCTTTTAGCAGGCTGTTCAAGCAAGGAACAAAAAGAAGTAAAACCGGAAATAATTTTTACTAACCATGCTGAACCTGAAGAGTGGGTTAATCTGGGTACGATCAGAGAAAATGCAAATGCACACTCAGGAAGATTTGTTTCTTTTATAGATTCTGTAACGCCCTACAGTCTGGGAATCATTAAGCAAATCAAAGACATTAGTATGCAACCTATCGATTCAGTGACGGTTTCGTATTGGGCGTTTTTAAAAAATATAAATACTGGCGCTCAAACTGTTTTTAGTCTAGACGACCCCAATGGAAAAAATATAGCATGGGTTGGAAATCCTTTGAAAAGCAAAGTAAAAGAGGTTAACAAATGGGTGGAAGTAAAAGAAACATTTAAATTCCCTGCTAATGTTGATAAGCAAAGCAAACTTGCGCTTTATGTTTGGAATACTTCAAAAGAGGAAATTCTGCTGGATGACTTTCAAGTAACATTTCATTAAGATTGCACCAATATAAACATTTCGATTAAACATAACATTTATGGCTCTTGGTAGGAAACGTGCAATTATTTTTTCTGTTATACTGCTATGTTTCTGTGTTTCTGTTTTTCTTTATTTAAGAAAGCTTCAACATAATGAAATAGCGGTCGCGCTGGGGGTAAAAAAAGATTCTGTAATCAACACTACTCTCTTTTCAGAATTTAATGATTTTGAAAACAATATCGATGCATGTACTTCAACCGAAAAAGCTTTTTCCGGAAAACAGAGCTCCAAACTAAATGTTAATGTTGAATATGGGGCAGGGGTAAATAAACCAATAAAAGACATTCCTTCTTTTCAAAATTTATTGAATATTGGTGTTGAATTAAAGTGTTATTCTGAAAAGATCTTAACCGATGCTATCTGGGTGCTTTCGATTGATGATGCCAATGGAAAAAACATTTATTGGGTAGGACAACCAATTGTGTGTAATCAAAAAGACAAATGGAATTCGGTTGCCCTAACGTATGATTTAAAACCAGAATATCTTCAACCGGATTATTCTTTAAAACTATATCCCTGGAATAAGAACAAAGAAGAGTTTTATTTAGATGATATTTTGATCAATTACAACGGAACGATTGCAGTAAGTAATACTCAAACATCTCAATTAAACTCAAACTTTTTTTATGATTTTGAAACAACAGATGGTTTGAGCGGAACTGAAAACATTAAAATTACTACGGCACATTCCGGGAAAATGGCCTGTGACATGGGTGCAGGCAATGAGTACGGACCTTCAGTCATAAAAAAAGTGAGTGAAATAACTTCAGGTCCCCTAAAAAAAATATCGCTTAGTATTTGGGTCTATCCTTTGGTTGATAATCCCAATGTCGTTTTAACGGTAAGTGGAATAAATTCAAAAAACGAAACTGTTTTTTGGGAAGGGAAGAGTTCAGAAAATAAACACTTCCCCAAAAATATGTGGACTAAAATCAATGCACAGTTTGGAGTTCCGTCTGAAAAAATAAATCCGGATGACAAGCTCGTGGTGAATTTTTGGAACAAAGGAAAGGATGCTGTAATCGTTGATGATCTTGAAATTGTTTACGGAGAGCCCGAACGAAGAGGAGTTCAATCCATTCTTGATCCTGTTGTTATTGAAGAAAAAGGGTTAATTCCTGCCCGAAATAAACCTCCTTTTAAAACACTTTTTTTTCAAAAACAGGAAATAAAAAATTTAAACGGAACGTATTTGATTAATGCAAATAGCAGAAAATTTGGAGACTTCTCTCCAAATGATGAATTTATTGTTGGAGATTTTTTATCAGATAAAAAAAACAGAGATGACCTCATTTGCTTACAAGCCAATGAATTAGGGTTGTATGGATTTGACCCTGACAGCAGTCTGTTTCAATTGTATTTACAAAACAAGACACCAGACGAAGTTTCTTTTTGGAAAGGCTCCAAAAAATATGTAGGCGATTTTAATGACAAGGGAACCGATAATGTTCTACTGGTGAATGCAGCCAAAAAAGAAATACGTTTGCTTTCATTTAGTGGAGCATCAGCAAATAAAATAACAGCAAACATAATCTGGAAAACAAGCACGTTTAGTCTTGGCAATACAATTATTTCAGAAAGCTGTTTGTTTTTTTATGGTGATTTTAATGGAGATAAAAAAGCTGACTTGCTGCTCATGGATGCTAAAAATGGTAGCTGGACGATGTTCAATTTTAAGAATAATAATTGGGATACAATAGCTTTCGGAAATTCAGACTTTTTTGGAAAAAAAATGTTTGACACAAAAACAAGCAAACAAATTATTGGAAAATTTTATGCAGATAAAAACTATGATGTGTTTTTAACATCTGTTTTTGACAACGGAAAATACATTTATAAAAGTATTGAATACAATGACAGGAGCAAGCATTTTGAAGAAAAAGATATTAAATCTGAAAATTCAGCAGAAGCGTTTTTCAAAAATTCAGATGAGGTGTTGGTGGGCAATTTTGATAACGACACCGAACAAGAGTTTTTGAAGTTAAATACCGATTGGCGTTTTGATTTGAAGCAAATTGATATGGATGCTAATGGATTTAATATTAGCTATGTGATAGATTTTAAAGGCTACGCCAAAGATCATAACCCTAAGTATTATGAATTTGTAAAAATTGTTTCCGGTAATTTCAGTAGTAAAGATCAAACGAGTTTATTGGTAATGATGCGCAATTGTGCGGATGCTGATTTTAATGGTAAGGCTTGCAAACAATTCGAAAATCTGCCATACTTACCAAATAGCACTCAATTGTATAATGCAAATACTCAAAAGTAAAATGAAAGAGTTGTTTAAATTCAATAAAATTTCGACACTAGTAATTAATTATAGAGATTGCTTCCCTTCGCTCGCAATGACGTTGAACCTGAAAGTCATTGCGAGGGAGGAACGACCGAAGCAATCTAAAAACAGATGCAAGATTAACAACAATAAAAAATTTGATGTTTCATTTATAAAAGCAAACCTTATAATTACTCTATTAATTGCATTTCTCTCATCTTGTAAAAACACAACTACTCAAACGCCATCCTTAAGTTGTAATTCATTTAGCATAGAAAATTTTAATCCAATTGCTAATTGGCAACCAGATAGCACAAATCAAAAAACAATTTTTATAGATTATGATAATGCACTCGATGGTTTTATGATCCCATCAGTAAAGCAGTTAAAAGATGAAACTTTTATCTTTGAATTTAGCATTAAAAATACTAGTATTTCGCCACAAAAATTCTATTACAAAATATATTACCAAAACGAAAGTTATAAGTTTGAAGAGTATGACTCACTTACAAAAAGCGAACACATTTATGCCGAAGAAAATTTTTATGGTAGTTGGGAAAATACAGCTACCACCTTTAAGCAAACAAATATAATTGAAGCCGACAATTCATTTCACAACGTGCAGGATGCTTTTCGCATCGTAGGAAATCCGAGAAACGATAAACGGTTTTTTCAGGATGGCATGAATGATCGATGGAAAAGGAACCCGCGCGTTGGTGCCTACAGCTTTTTATTGGTAGTGGCTACAGAAAGTGATTTAAAAAACATTCCTCAATTCATACAGGATATAAATCAAAAAAATAACGATCATTATTCAAGTCCATATTATTATTACTTGCATGGAAATGGCAAACAATTAAAAAATACCATTGCATATATATCGCCAACAACTCTTAAAGTAAAAGCCCAGCCTGATTTAGGAAACGGTATTTATATTAACGATAGGGTTTTTGGTGGTAAGGCATATGACAAATCATATTTCTGCGATAACTGCGGACAAGATAGTAACATCTATAAAAATGCGCCAATCCAACAGTTCATAAATTATGTTGACATTTCCTCTAAAATGCAGCACATTCCTGTAATTGCAGATATTCAAAATGATTATTCCAAAATGGATTATAACTGGAACAAAAGTTTTTATACAAAAGATGAGTTGATTCCAACCCTTATTCATACAACGAAGCATCCTTGCCAAACGGTTTTTTCGGATCCTAAAGAAAAAAAAATCATCATAAAAAATCCGGCAACAAAATACGGAGAATGGAAAAAAGAAAGTGTAGGAATAATTACCCGGCATGGTTTTACATATGGAAAATACCGTGCGAAAGTAAAACTTACAGAGTTGCTTAATAAAGATAATGTGTGGAATGGTTTAACCAATGCCATTTGGTTGATCACACAAGGAGGAGGAGAATGGAATTTTCGCAGAGGTTGCAATAAAGAAGGGTATATGGCTTCCTACTGGGGCGGTGCAGAAGATAAGCGTGTGCCGGCTGTTGATTATACGGAGATCGATTTTGAAATTTTAAAAACACCACCGTATTGCCCCGACAACACCTTTCCTCCGGTATATAAAAAGCCAACCGATAATAACAAAAATTTAAATAGTTGGAATATTACTTTGCCTGAGGAAATAACAAACAACGATGCTGACATTACTGTTGCTTGCACCAATTGGGATATGGCTTGTTGGGAACCAAAGAAATTTGATGTTGGTTGTCAGCCGATAGAGTATAAAGGACAAAAATTTGAAGCGCATCGTTGGGATAGAAATTACCGTGCAATTACAGAGAAAAAAGAAGAAAATGATGATGAACTTTTTAAGTCAGATTTTTATTATTTTGAAATTGACTGGCGCCCAACCGAAATTATTTGGCGCATTGGTAAAACTCCCGACAACATGAGGGTGGTGGGTTACATGAACGATCAAATTACTTCTATTGCAAATAACCAAATGCTTTTAATTATTACTCAGGAATATCACAATACACAATGGTGGCCAGGTACGCCATATTTACAAGAAAATATACCTTTCCCATCAAAAAATCAGGTTGGTTTGTTTTATGATTTAACGATTGAGTAATAGTTGTAGCTCTTTTCCAATTAGTAGTTATTCGGTTTAATTGTATAATGCAATAAAAGAACATCGTTTTAACTCTTTCCATAATGGACAAAGCCATTCATTTATTTTTTATATTATCTTTGTCGACACCAATAAAAATCGAAAAATGTTTTACTATAAAAAATGGGCGATAGTAGTGCCGATGGCAAATGAAGAGGCGGATTTTATGCCCTTTATTGAAATGGTAAATTTCGTTATCAATGAATTAAATCCCGGCAATGTTTACTTCGTTATAGATAACGCATCAAAAGACCGGACTTTAGAGCTTTGCCAGGAATTATCTGCCAAAGACCCTCGCTATGTGACTGTTTGGGCTCCCGAAAATCGTAATGTAGTAGATGCTTATGTGAAAGGATTGCGGGTTGCTTACGAAGCCGGCCACGAAATAATCATTGAAATGGATGCCGGACTTTCACATGACCCACGTGCTATACCCATGTTTTTGAGAGTGTTGAACGAAGGAAATGAATGTGCTTTTGGCAGTCGCTTTATCAACGGTGGTTCGATGGGTGATTCCCCTTTTAAACGCAGATTACTATCAAAAACAGGAACTATTTTGGCAAATGTTTTATT